>Ga0099364_10006886_pt1 | contig 16415 bp, 15 predicted proteins | sample TergutTh196P3_FD_73070 | JGI IMG/M metagenome (GOLD analysis project Ga0099364, IMG submission 73070) | Microcerotermes parvus P3 segment gut microbial communities from Pointe-Noire, Republic of the Congo - Th196 P3 | ecosystem: Host-associated > Arthropoda: Insects > Digestive system > Gut ...
TTTGCTCAAATGTTTTGGTTTCTAACTCTAGCATGATACATTATATTATATATGTTCACTTTTTTGTCTGTTTACCACGTCATCCTTCAGTCTGTTAATCAGGCTTCTGAATGTTTTTCTGCCTTCTTCGTGGTCTAATCCCGACCATCGTTCAACTATCTCTAACTTAACCAAATAGGCGAATACCTGGTCTATGCTAAAATATTCGAAGGCAGTCTGCTCGTTGAGCCAATCCCATTGCAATAGAGCGATTTTCTTTTCGCGTTCCAAAAAATCGGGCTCTTCGGCTATTCGCAAATAAGTTTCCAACTCGTCTATTGTGCCGGTCAATCCAAAATCGCGCTGGCTCGACTTCTTGATTGTTTCTGCCACGTCGTTTTCGCCCACTACTTCAACTTCTTTGTGATGTTTGCGGTTTGCGCTGGCAGTCAATATATTGTTGAGGTTCAGGTTGTATTCAAACCAGCGGGCTATGAATTTGTTTTTGCACTGCATCGCCCATTGGTAGTACAGTTCCGTAAGGCGATTTTCCCAGACTACCGGCTCGGCATCGGCGTTTTGCGAATTTTTGTATTCCTCCATAAACGCATTGAAATACGATGGAACGATGCTTTTGTCGCCATCGCTTATTTCCAAGCCGTCTATCAAATCCTGCTTGGTGATATTGCCGCGCTTATCGAACTTGGCGTCCTTGTCTTTCAGGAAACGCAAGAAGTTTTGATTGTCGAACTTGGCAAAAAACATCGCTGTCAAACGCGCATCCCCTTCGGACAAGTATATATTCAACTCGTCCTTAAACTCCAAAACGCTGAAAGGCAGTTTATTATCTCCTGCTTCAATTTCGGGTAACCCTGCTATTAACGAATAGTAATTCATTATGTATTAATTAAACAGCATTTCAACCAGTTGCGGACGCAAGAACTCCTTAAAGTATTTCGCAAATTCTTCTTCGCCAAACTGCACTTTATAGCCTTTATCGGCGGGCATTATGGCAAATTCTGCTGGTTTTGCGTTCACTTGCTCTATTTTTACGCCTTTGGCAAGGAGGTCTTTCGCTTTGGCGGCAAAATATTTTGTTAGCGCATCGGCATCGGCGGTTTGTATCACCACGTTCTCCTTTGTTACCCAGTCGGTTGCCAACGTTAGCATCAACTGTTGCAGCCACTCGTTGTTTACGGCATCCTTCACGGCAGCATCAACAACAGAGTTTGTTACGAGGTTTGCTACTTCGCTCTTTAACGCCTCTACAGCACGCCCTGCATACATTTTCAACTCTGCCTGCGTGTACTTCGTCAACTCTTCTGCCGATTTTTTTGCATCTGCAACTATTTTATCAGCGTCCTGCTGCGCTTTTTTCAGTATTGCAGCCTTTTCAGCTTCGGCAGCGTCTACGATTGTTTTCGCTTCAGCTTGCCCTTTTTCTACACCCTCGCGGTAGATTTTATCGGTAATTTCCTGTACCTTATTATCCATGATATTCAGTTAATTATATGTCAAAATATCCCATCAAAATTATTCTAATTCAAAAAACGGCGCAATATAGTAATTTTTTTTGAGATAAAAGTGTTAAAAAAACTTAAAATAAAAATTTTTAGATTTTTTTTTTAGTTTCGTACTTGAAATAAGCGAGTAATGGCACGTCATTTAGATTTTGATTTTTGAATGTTATTTGAAAAAATAAAAAAAATGTATACTTTTGCGGCAAATTTATAACATGTCTTACATTAGTGCTTTTTTTCTTTTCTATCTTCTGTCTTTTACGGTTTTAGCTCAGGAGTCTGAAAGTCCCGCGGAATTCGTCAATGATTCTGCAGACAAGCCTTTGCTGTCAAACAAACCAGAAGCCTCCCGCGTACTTCGTCGAAGGATAGACAGTGATTTCGGGTTTACTGAGTTAACATTCGTTAACGGGGTGCAAATAATTCTGAAATCAACCGATTTTGATAGCGCTCAAATCTTATTTTCCGGTTTCAGTCCGGGTGGAAAATCTCTATATCTAAACGAGGACTTCATGTCAGCTTATATGGCTACTACCATAGTTAAATCAAGTGGTTTGGGCGATTTTGATAAAATGACGCTTAGCAAGAAATTGGATAGTAGTAGGGCAATGTTATATCCTTACATCGATGAACTCTACGAGGGTATAAACGGCTCGACTGCATCAGGCGACCTCGAAACTTTGTTGCAACTTAACTATCTTTATTTTACTTCGGTTAGACGCGATGAAGCTGCATTCAACGATTTAATTTCATATTTGAGACAGCAAGCAGCAGAAATTGAGACAAATATGATACATTCGTACTTAAATACTCTATACAGCGCAGTAACAAACAATAGTCCACGCACAGTGACCATTCCCACCGAAGAACAGATTGAACGAATCAGACATAATCATGCCTTAAACATATACAGCGACAGGTTTTCAGACGCCAGCGATTTTAAGTTTGTGATGGTTGGCAACTTCGACATAAACGCTGTTACGCCACTGTTAGAAACTTATTTAGGTGGTCTTCCTTCAAGAAATCGTATTGAAACATGGCGTGATGTAACGCCTCAATTTCCGCCCGACATCACTGTTATCAAACGTTCCTTTCAAGGAGAACGCAGTCGTGTGGATATAATTCAAAAAGGCGACTTCAGGTGGAACATTAGAGAACGTATTCAGTTTTCGATTTTTTCAGACGTTTTAAATATAAGGATGCTCGAAACAAGGCTCGAAGTAGACAATAGAGGCAAATACGAGGTAGATATTTCCGGCAGCGTGAGCCGTTTTCCTAATCCACGCTATTCGTTAGATATTATCATGCACTGCGAGCCTGAAAATGTAAACGGACTTATTTCCACATTATTTACTGAAATAGAAGATTTGAAAGCTTTCGGAGCAACTGTCGCCGACCTGAACCGGGCAAAGGAAGCTCTTATCAGCGAACGAAAAAAAGCTATCGAGGATAACCGGTACTGGCTAAATACATTGCTTGGTCACTATCGCAATGGCGACAGGCTGATGACGTTGAATGAGTACAACCGGATTGTCAATTCAGTCAGACCGCGAGACATTCGTAGAATAGCGCGGCAGTATTTCAAAGAAACAAACTACGTAATGGGTATATTATCTCCATATTCAGAAAATTAATTTTTTTTACAAATATAAGGAATGACAGCTCTCGGCAACAAAACAGAATACAAATTCGGGTACGACCCCTCTGTTCTTGAAATCTTCGACAATCCTCACCCTGACAACGATTATTGGGTGCGTTTCAATTGTCCTGAGTTTACCGCTCTATGTCCTATCACTAACCAGCCCGATTTTGCGATTATATACATTAGTTACATTCCTTGCAAAAAAATGATTGAAAGTAAAAGTTTGAAACTTTATTTGTTCAGTTTTCGCAATCACGGCGCTTTTCACGAAGACTGTGTCAACACAATAATGAAAGACTTGATTGCTCTGATGGAGCCTAAATATTTGGAAGTTTGGGGAAAATTCAGCCCTCGCGGAGGTATCAGCATATATCCTTACTGCAACCACAGTAACGGCGAGCCACATTATGATGAAATTGCCCGATACCGCATGTTAAACCGTGATATCAGTTATTAATCGATGATTAACTTTCGTCTCTAATCTGCCTGAGTATACTAATCACTTTATACTCGTTTATACCTGTATTCAGGCTTATTTCATCTACATTGTTGTTTCCTGTTCTTTGAATTTCTTCCTTCACTTTTTCCCAATCGTTTTTTGATATTTGTTTTTCATCTTTTCGCAGACAGTAGTCGCATTGATTACATTCTTTTGGGTTTTTCTCTCCAAAATATTCCAACAACATTAAGCTGCGACACTTGTTTGAATTTTCGGCATATTTAGTTACAGCGGCTATGTTTTCTGTCATTATTTTTTTTCTTACCTTGTAGTTTGCTGCCGAAATTGTCAAATATTTTTCGTCAATACGTTCACTCAGATAGGTTATCAGTGAATTACGTCTGCGGGGGATGTAGTCTATTATTTTCATTTTGTCTAATTGTTTTAGATACTCATAAATAACGTCAACGCTCAGTTTTGCGTTTTTTGCCAAATTTACCTCGTCTATGCTCACGTATTCTGAAAAAAAACCGGTATAGGAACGCAACAGTAATTTTATGAATTTATCAAATTCATCGCTTGACACCTGAAATTTGTATAATTCATCCCTCAGAACTAAAAAATGTACTTTTGCTAATGTCTGCGGGTCTTCATCATACTGTATATATCCTTCTTTTTCAATCAATTTCAGTGCATGATAGGCAGTTAACATCTCAAACTTATACGTCATTGCAAATCTTTCGAACGAAAAGTTATAAGATATATCCTTTCCACCATTCAACGGCACTTGCAGGTGATTTCCTAGAGCCCTATATACTCTTCGTATCATGTCGGGTTCGGGAAAGCTCACTCTAATGCGCTGCTCGAGTTTGTTCTTGTCTGCTTTTTCGTAAAGAAGAACTGCGTAAGATTTTTGCAAATCTCTTCCGGCGCGACCTGCTTCCTGAAAATAGGCTTCGAGTGTGTCCGGGGCGTCCAAGTGTATCACAAAACGCACATCCGGTTTGTCTATTCCCATACCAAAGGCATTTGTAGCAACTATTACCCTGCACAATCCTTCTTTCCATCTGTCTTGACGTTCAGAGCGGACTTCATTGCTAAGTCCGGCATGATAGTAATCTGCCGAAATACCGTTCTGTTGGAGATATTGTGCTGTTTCACGCGTTTTTTTTCGATTTCGAACATATATTATTCCGCTTCCTTGAATGCGTGAAAGCGATTTCAATAAAAATCCGAACTTGTCTTCAACGTGTCTCACTACATAGACAAGGTTTTTGCGTTCGAAACTTGCCTGAAATACGTTTGGTTTTGCAAACCTTAGCTGCGTTTGAATATCCTTGACCACATCGGGGGTTGCCGTAGCTGTTAACGCCAGCGTTGGCACGGTAGGGAGAAGCTCCCGAAAATTTGCTATTTCGAGATATGCCGGACGGAAATCATAACCCCACTGCGAAATACAATGCGCTTCATCTACCGCTAAAAGATTTACATTCATTTCGGCAACACGGCTGCGAAAAATCTCGGTAGAAAGCCGTTCCGGTGATACGTATAGAAATTTATACCCACCGAAAATACAGTTCGTCAGTTCTATATCTATTTCGCGTTGACTAAGTCCGGAATACACTGCTACCGCTTTAATATTTCGTTTTTTCAGGTTTTCAACTTGGTCTTTCATCAACGCGATTAGCGGGGTTATCACAATACAAATACCTTCCTGAACAAGCGCAGGTACTTGAAAAGTAATCGATTTGCCTCCTCCGGTGGGCATTAGCGCTAATGTGTCATTTCCGTCAATCACAGACCGGATAATATCCTCCTGCAAATGACGAAACTTATCGTACCCCCAATATTGCTTTAGTACCTTTTCAAACATTCTTTTGCGGCAAGAATAGATTTTAGTGTTTGCATAACGCTTTGTTCTGAAACTGTTTCCGGGTCTTTTCCGGCTGTTATACATTCTGCAAAATACTCTATTTCTTTTCCGTATGCGTCGTAATTTTCTACGTCTACTTTTACTCCTTTTTCCCCCGGTTTATACCACATCAACGATGACGTACTTTCGGGACCAATGTTTTCACCTGCTATATACTGAAATTCAAGCGTTCCTTTAGTTCCAAGCACTCTCATTCGCATAGTAAACGGATAACCCGGCGTCATACTCAAACTGCCGTCAACCATTGCATTTGCGCCGCACTTAAAGCGAAAGATGTTCATCACATCGTTATAATTATTGCAACCGTCGCAAGTTCCTGCGCTGTACACCGAAACCGGCGTTCCCAGCATGTAATGAAGGAAATCAATATCGTGCTGGGTAAAATTAAGCAGTGTTTCACCCGATTTTTCGGGGTCTTTGTACCAGTCGACCCACGTTACCATTTGTCCCAATCGCGCAGCATACACCGTTATTATGTCTCCTAACTGTCCGCTGTCATATATTTCTTTTATCTTAACATATTCGGGCCAGAAGCGTAATACTTGGGCAACCATAATGCGAACGCCGTTTTGACGCGCGGCATCAAATATATTTTGGGCAGCTTCGAGCGTAAAAGCGATAGGTTTTTCGATAAGTAGATGTTTTTTTGCACGAAGTATTTTTATTGCAAATTCTTCGTGCATGTGACTTGGCAAACAAAGGTCGACCGCGTCGATGTTAGGGTCGGCTAACATTGCATCTACATTTGAGAACGCGTGCAAATTGTATTTTGTTGCAAAATCATTCAATTTAGCGTTGTCAATTTCGCACACGGCAGTAAACTTGGCTATTTGGCTGTTCATAGTCAAAAAGCCGTCTACATGTATGGCGCCAATCATTCCTGCGCCTAATAGACCTATATTAAGCATGTTTTACTTTTTTTTATTTTTTTTCGAATTAAATAAAGTTCACGTTCTTTTTAAATATCAAAGAACTGTTCCCAACCTTTACGCGGAGGCGGACCTGCAAGCAAATGGTTGGCTATACTGCTGTTTGTAAATACTTTTTCTTTAGTGTCAAAATCAAGCGTCATGTTAAGCCTTTGAGCAATAACGCCTAACGAGAACACTTGGCTGAGCGGTCCGGAAATTTCGAATGGCGAGCGTGTTTTTTCTTGTCCTTTGCAAGCTAACAAGAAGTTTGCGAAATGATTTGACGGACTTGCCGGCACTTGTGGAAGTCTTGGAGCCATTTCACGCGCTTTTTCTTCGGGTATTATTGACAATGTGCTGCCATGCGAGCCTCCTTTGAAGGTCAGCGTTTTACTGTAAATAATTTTTCCCGGATTAAGGCTTGCTTCTAACGTTCCTGAGCTTGGCGGCGGAATATTTGGGTCGAGACCTGCAACTCCAAAGCCTTCAGGAATGGGTGGTAAATTATTTACTCCATCGTACCAAGTTATATCGCATGGAGGCATGTCGCCTCTTTCGGCAAATCTGAACTTAATTGTGGACGACATCGGGAAAAAGAAAGGATTATGTCCGTCTAATTTTACGGGGTCAATTTGGTATGGGAGTCCAAGATTGAGAAATTCGTGCGCCGTATCAATCAAGTGCGCGCCCCAATCTCCTAATGCACCCATTCCGTACTCGTACCAGCACCGCCATTGTCCGTTCACGTAGTCCTTGTTGTATGGGTTGTATTGCGCCGCTTGCAACCAAAGTTCCCAATCCATAGTTGGCGGAATTGGCTCTGCGGCAAGAAATCTCTTCATGTTTACATCCCATCCGTGCCAACGTCGCGCCGAGTTCATGTGCGCTGTAATGTCTGTCACATCTTTGATAATTCCAGATTCTACCCATGTCTTAAACTGAAAATAATTTCCTTCCGAGTGTCCTTGATTACCCATTTGAGTTACTAAGTTCGGGTATTTTTGGGCGAGTTTTATCAGAAGTTCGTTTTCGAGAAATGTACGACCTAATGGTTTTTCGACAAAAATGTGTTTGCCGGATTGCATAGCGGCAACGCATATCGGAAAATGCGCATGGTCGGGAGTATTAGCTGCCACTGCATCAATTTGGTTGCCCATCTTGTCGAGCATCTCCCTGAAGTCTTTAAATCGCTGAGCATTAGGATACTGCTCCATCATTCTGGTGGTATGCGGCGCACCCATGTCTACATCGCAGAGGGCAACAATATTGCATAGTCCCGTTCTGTTGAAATCGCGAATTACATCTGCGCCACGAGCGCCTATGCCGCAAACAGCAAGGTTTACACGTTCATTGGCAGCGGCATTCCTAACCGGCGTTTGACGGGGGGTAGCGGCTTGCACCGAGTTTAGAATTGTAGGCGCTACTGCCGAAAAAAGTGTTGCCTTCTTCAAGAAGGAGCGACGACTTACATCTTTTGATTCCATATTCAAAATATTAGATTGTTAATAATTTTTCTATAAATTTAATTGCACAAAAATACAACATTTTTTTTATAAATGCAACAGTTTTTTTATAAATTCGCAAAAAAACATGTATATTTGCAAAATTTTTTTTTATGAATACACCAATACCGCGTCATATAGTTGACCGCGCAAAACAGGAGAGTGGTCTTAAAGACATTGGCAGGGCTTCTATTCGCGAAGTTCTTGGTTTAGTTTCCCAAATCGAAAAGGCTTCGGGGCAGCAGTTTGTTAAAATGGAGATGGGCGTTCCCGGTCTTCCCGCTTCTGATTTAGGAATTGACGCTCAAATCAGAGCTCTTCGCAATGGCATTGCATCCTCTTATTCTTCGATGGACGGGATTCAAGAGTTAAAAAATGAGGCTTCCCGTTTTGCAAAATTGTTTTTGAACATTGATATATCTGCAGCCGGCTGTGTGCCTACTGTTGGTTCAATGCAGGGTAGTCTTGCGGCTTTTATGGTCAGCAGTCGTTGTCAAGCCGACAAGGAGTATACGTTGTTTATCGACCCCGGATTTCCGGTACAAAAACAACAGCATCACGTTTTAGGCTTAAAATACAAGTCGTTTGACGTATATAACTATCGAGGCGCAAGTCTAAGAGCCAAGCTCGAAGAGTACTTGTCAGACGGCAACGTGCATACTATAGTATATTCCAATCCCAACAATCCTTCATGGATTTGTTTTTCTGACAACGAATTGCAGATTATAGGCGAATTGTCTAACAAATACGACGTCATAGTTTTAGAAGATTTAGCTTATTTTGGGATGGACTTTAGGCACAACTACGGCGTTCCGGGCGTTCCGCCATATCAGCCGACAGTAGCGCATTACACTGATAATTATGTCCTTTTATTTTCGGGGTCAAAAATTTTCAGTTACGCCGGCGAACGTATAGCCTTGATGTTGATGAGCAACAAACAGTATCCCCGTTGTTATCCCGACCTGAAACGTTTTTACACAACAGATAATTTTGGACACGCCGTAGTTTATGGAGCATTGTACGCTATCACAGCCGGCGTCGGACATTCGGCTCAGTATGCTTTTGCTGAAATGCTTAAAGCCGCCAACGATGGAAATTATTCATTTGTAGAACAAGTGAAAGAATACGGCTCGAGGGCTGCCGTGATGAAAGCGTTATTTACCCGCTACGGTTTCAAGATAGTGTATGACCGCGATGAAGACGAACCCTTGGCAGATGGTTTTTACTTCACTATATCATATCCCGGATTTTCGGGCGGTGCATTGCTTGAGGAACTGTTATACTACGGCGTAAGCGCGATAACATTGGACATCACCGGAAGCGAACGCGGCGAAGGGTTACGCGCGTGTGTTTCACAGACAAAGTCCTCCCAGTTTGCCCAATTGGAAGAGCGTTTGAAAGCCTTTAGCGAAAATCAAACTAAATCGTAGCAGCAAGCGGAGCGGCTAAATTTATTTTTGGTTTTCTATTTGCCACCAAACAGTTTCGTAAACCAGTATGTGGTTTTTTCGCTCGTTTTGTGCATAGCCGCAGCCGAAGTCAGCGAAATCACGGGAATTGGCGATTCCTTAATGATTGTGTTTGCCATCGCTCCGATGTACGTATCTGAGGTGTTGATTTCCTGATGCGTCATAATCATTATTGCGTCGGCTTGAATATCTTCTGCATATTCCAAAATGACTTCATGTATAGCCAAATGGCTCTTTTTGAAGAGCTTTTCGGTGCATTTAACTCCGTTTTCTTCAATTGTTTTTTTCATGGACTGCATTTTCTGGAATATTCTACTTTTACGTTCCGAAATGCCGCCCATAACTACCGACACAAGATGTATGGTAGTATCAAAAAACAAGCCAAAGGAGATAGCATTAAATACTTTTTCGCGCGTTTGCTTGGTCAAGTCTATGGGCATTGCGATATTGTCCAGAGCAAAAGTTGTAGAAACAGACGGCAGAGTTATTACCGGACATGTAGCCCTTTCGGCAACTCTCATAGCTGTTGAGCCGAAATTACCTCTATCGGCTTCTTTTGCTGTTCTGCCCATTACAATAAATCTGGCTTTGTTTTCTTTTGCAATTTTCAGTATCGGCTCATAAACTTTGCCGGCTTCAATGCAATAGTCAACTGATACCTCCGATTCGGCAGTTGCTTTTTCACAAACGTCTTTTAAGCGTTTTTCGATGTCATTTTGCAACGCTTCTGTAATTTTTCGCGATGGGTCGCCCGAAAATGCGATTATATCATCGCTTATTACTAAGACCAGTAAAATGCCGCTATTTACGAATTTTGCAAGTTCGTAGGCATACTTCAGGGCGGCGTTAGATAATTCCTGAAAATCGTATGCAACAATAATCTTATGCTTTTCCATTTTATGTTGTTTAAATTTTTACCATATAATTTTTCTATCCAAAAATTTTTCACAAATGTAATACTTTTTTTTGGATAATTAAAAAAAAAATAATAATTTTACATTTTTTTTTATTGATAATTATTTTTTGAACTTTTGGTAGATTTATTTTCAGATATTATCCAACGCTGTCGGCAAGGAGACAGAACTGCGCAAGAGGCTGTGTATAACTTACTTGCAGGTAAAATGTACGCTGTCTGCTTGAGATATTGCTCTAACTACGAAGAAGCTAAAGACCTTTTGCACGATGGTTTTGTGACAATTTTTACCAAAATAGACCAGTTCAAAAGTTCCGGCAGTTTTGAAGGATGGGCAAGAAAAATTTTTGTGAATCACGCAATTGAGTTGTACAGAAAAAAAACTAAATTTACGACGGTTGACTGCTTAGACCAGCTTACCGACATCGAAGACGACAACGTAAATCACGAAGAAGAAAGTGGATGCAATCTAACAGAAGCTGATTTGTTGGCTATGATAGATGAATTGCCAAATCAGTATAAAGTTGTATTTAATATGTATGTAGTTGACGGCTTGTCTCACAAAGATATAGCCCAAAAATTAGGAATATCTGAGGGAACGTCTCGCTCAAATTTATTGAGAGCAAGGGGTATTATGCAGAAAAAAGTAAAAAGTAAAATATATTTTGATGTAGTTAGCAATGCAAGTAAATGATGATTTTTTTGACGAGTTATTTGCCCGCAAGTTAGGCAACATGGAGGTTTCGCCGCCCGCCGACGGATGGTTTCGCATCCAGAGCGAACTTGACAAGCATGGCGGTATGAAAATAAAATACTGGCTAACGGCAGCTTCTTTTGCTTTGATTGTCAGCGTAATGGCATCGATAATTTATTTTCAATCACGGGAACTGTCGGGCGGAGAGCATGTTACACAGCAACATCTTGCCGTAATTGAAGAACAGCAGTATCAAATTGAGGCGTTGCAACAAACATTGGATGAGTTACAATCATACATGGCTGTACTGTCACAAAATAATACATCGGTTTCGTCTCAAATAACTGCGGAATTGCCGCAAATAACTGTCGAATTAGCTCAAAGCGCTGTCGAATCGCCACAAATTGCTGCAGAATTGCCTCAGGACGTTATTTTAGCTCCATTGATGAATGTTGCATTATCGCAAATTATTGATGAGTTAATACAGGCAAACAATGATTTGGTACTCGTTTTTGAAGAGCAATCTACAATAGCAGAAGAATTGCCGTTCACTGCCGCTGCCGTTGTAGTGGAAAATACGCATTCCATAGCTGATAATATTAATCCACGCATTCAATCTCCTAATTTACAGTCGCTTGTGTTAATTTATGACGATGATGTTTTGCGCGCGCCTCAACAACGTTGGGAAGTTTCCGGTCAGATTGCTCCGATGCAGTCTTACAGAAATGTTTCAAGTGTTCCCGCCGGTCTACGCAAATCTGATTTTGATGATGCAGAAAGTCCGCTATTAGCTTATTCGGGAGGTGTTTCAGTGTCATACAAAGTGTTTAATCGATTAAGCGTACAAACCGGCGCATTTTATACACAAATGGGACAATCCATAAACAGCGTAAGTCCGGTAACTAACATGTATGCAGCGGTAAGTTCCAACAATTCGTATTCCAAAAACTTTGTCAGGACTTCGTCAGGAAGCGCTGCCGTTGTTTCCAATCTCAAGTCAGATGTCAATTCAACATATTCAACTTTCTTTAATGCCGGCTATCAGGAAACAAGCAGTCGACAGACATCGTCCAACTCGGGTAAATACCAATTGATAGAACGCGTTGATTATTTAGAAATACCTTTGGCTCTGCGATATAAGTTAGTCGACAGCAAATTCAGTTTTATTATTATCAGCGGCATGAGCGCTAACATACTGTTAGACACTAATATATTTGTAGATAATGGCGAAGAGCTTTTAAAAAGCGGAACAATTTTAATGGCACGCCCGATAAACTACAGCACAACCTTTGGTCTGGGTATGGGATATCAAATCATGCCAAATATGACGGTGGGTATTGAGCCGGTATTCAAATATTTTCTTCATCCGTACACTACAAGCAGTCAGGTGGGCAGCAACCCCTACGCATTTGGCGTCTTCACCGGCGCTGTTTACAGTTTTTGAAATACGGCAGCCATCCAATTTTTCTTTTGCAGTTTTTTCAATAATTTAAGATTGTTTTTTTCTGCCGATTGTGTTATATCATCAAAGTCAGAAGACAGGAATCCGCTTATTTGCAGAATTCCGTCCGTTGACAGGCAATTTTTATAAATAACCATGTCGGCAAGCAAAACATTCAGCGTAATATTTGCAATAATAATATCAAAGCTTCGTCCGACGAGCAGTTCGCTGTTTCCTTGCTGTATTTCAATTTCACTGATATTGTTTAGTTTGCAATTTTCAGCGGCATTGGAACACGCCCATTCGTCAATATCTATTGCAGTAACTTCGCCCGCTTTTTTCTTTACCGCAAAAATCGCTAATATTCCGGTTCCGCATCCCATATCCAAAACTTTTTTTCCCGTCGTCTCAAGGTCGAGCATCAACTCAAGCATTAGTGCGGTAGTTTCGTGATGTCCAGTGCCAAAAGACATTTGCGGCATAATACAAATGTTATGTTCTCGTGCAGGAATTTCTGTATGAAATGGCGCATACACGGCTATACGCTCTGCAATATCCGCAACCGGAAAATTTGATTCCCAAATTTTGTTCCAGTTTTCATGTTTTATTCGTCGCGTATCAACCGAAGTTATTAGTTCGGGGCGCTCTTTTATCAGTTCCAGTAATCTTTCCACATCTACATCGTCATCGTCTGGCACATACGCCTTTACGGCATCGTCGGTTTCTTCAAAACTTTCGAAACCCATCTCGGCAAGCAAGGCAATAACCATTTCCGAAATTTCGGAAGTATTTTCATTTTTAGCTAACATACAAGTAAATTCAAGATAATCCATATTTCAATTTTCATATTTCAATTTTTAATTGTTTACTCTCTCTCTCTCAGTATTTTTTTTTCCACAATTTTTCCATTTGTTCCTTTATTTCCTTTTCACGCGGGTTAACTCCCGGATTGTAAAAAGTTGTGCCGGCTATTTCGGAAGGCAAAAACTCTTGTTCTACAAAGCTTCCGGCAAAACTGTGTGCATATTTATACCCTTTTGCATATCCCAAATCTTTCATAAGTTTAGTGGGCGCGTTCCTTATATGCAGGGGTACAGGCAGGTTTCCCGTTTGCTTTACAAAATCTATCGCTGCATCAATTGCTTCGTATGCCGAATTGCTTTTAGGCGAACTTGCCAAATAAATTGTTGTTTGCGAAAGAACAATACGTCCTTCCGGCATACCTATAGAATGCACAGCGTTAAAGCACGATTGCGCAATAAGCAGGGCGTTAGGATTTGCTAATCCTATATCTTCGGCAGCCAAAATAACTAATCTGCGCGCTATGAACAACGGGTCTTCTCCGCCTTCAATCATTCTTGCAAGGTAATACACTGCTGCGTTTGGGTCGCTACCTCGCACCGATTTAATAAACGCCGAAATTATATCATAGTGCATTTCGCCGTTTTTGTCATACAAGGCAATGTTTTGCTGCACACGTTCCATCGTTTTGGCGTCGTTGATTACAATTGTTTGATTAGTATCAATCTCTGCCATAACTATTAACTCTAACGCATTGAGCAGTTTACGCGCATCGCCGCCTGATATTCTCAACAACGCGTCTGTTTCATCCAATTGCACCGATATTTTTTTCAATATACTGTCTTTTTTCAGCGCATTGTCGATTATTTCCAACAAGTCGGATTTTTCTAAGGCTTTGAGCGTGTAGACCTGACATCTCGAAAGTAACGGCGAAATGACTTCAAAAGAAGGGTTTTCGGTAGTAGCGCCGATAAGCGCCACCGTTCCCTGCTCTACTGCTGCTAATAGCGAATCCTGCTGCGATTTGCTGAAACGGTGTATTTCATCGATAAACAGCACAGGACAAGGTGCGTTGAAAAACCTCTGTTTTTTTGCGCTTTCAATTGTTTCGCGAACATCCTTCACACCCGAGTTTACGGCGCTCAAACTGTAGAACGGGCGTTTAAGCCTACCCGCAATGATTTGCGCTAAGGTAGTTTTACCAACCCCGGGCGGACCCCACAGTATGAAAGAAGAAATATTACCCGATTCAATCATTTGGCGCAACACAGCGCCTTTGCCAATCAGATGCTTTTGTCCGCTATAATCGTCTAAACACACAGGACGCATCCTGTCTGCTAATGGTTGATTGCTGGTGTGCATTTGTGTATAAAAAAATGCAAAAATACACTATTTTGTACAAAATTGTAAAAAAAAAACTTAAAATTGAAATTTTAACTAAAAATATCATACCTTTGTCATTCAAAAAAAATAAAAAATGCCAAGAATTTTTGCAATAGGCGAAACAGTATATGATATTATTTTTAAGGACGGTATTCCGGTGGCTTCAACGCCGGGCGGTTCAATGCTGAACACAGCCGTATCGCTCGGACGTTTAGGGCAAAACGTCTATTTCATAAGCGAATACGCAAATGATACCGTTGGTAAATTGATTGATACTTTTCTTCAATCTAATGGGGTCAAAACTGATTATGCGAGCCGTTTTGACAATTATCCAAGCTCATTGGCGTTGGCGTTTCTGGATAACAACAATAATGCCGAATACAGTTTTTACAAACAATATCCCGACATTAGATTAGATATTGATTTCCCCGAACTGAAGAGTGATGATATTGTCATTTACGGCTCTTTTTACGGCATAGAACCCGTCATTTACAAGCGATTAAAGCCTTTTTTGGAACATGCTCACAGTCAAAACGCGCTTGTTGTATACGACCCAAATTTTCGCAAGGCGCATCTGTCGCAATTGGATATATATCACCCAATTATGATGAATAATTTCGCTCATGCAGATATAGTGAAAGGCTCGGATGAAGATTTTCGGTATATTTTTTCTACTGAAACTGCAATTGAAACATGGAAAAAATTGGAAAAAAGCTGTGATATGCTGATATATACTGCCAACAAAAACGATGTTGAACTTTGCATGTCGAGCGTTAGCGAGTCTTATTCTGTACCGCCGATATCGCCAGTTAGCGCTATTGGCGCCGGCGACACGTTTAATGCGGGACTGATTTATGGATTGATGAATCAGAAAATAGGAAAAAAACAGCTAAAAATGATGAGCAAAAAGCAACGTGCAGATATAATCAAATGTTCAATAGAGTTTGCCGGACATGTATGCTTAAGCTATGAAAATTATCTTTCTATCGATTTTGTAGAAAAAAAAAGGCTGTCTTAAAAGCCGGTTATTCCGTGCTTGCTACCATAACTTCGGCGCGTCATTGCGGGCTTGATCCCATAGCCACTAACGACTAAAAAAAATCTGCGATTTTTTTGCCCAAATTCCAAAAATATTCGTATCTTTGCGCAGTTGAATTTTTACATGTAAAAATATGGAAGCATTAGAGCAAAAATGCGAATTAGACCGCGAAACATTAGATAAGGTCAGTTTTATAACTTTCATTATTCCCGTGTTCGCGCGGGCTTACAAGATGAACAAGCAAAACGCATATCTGTATTTGAAAAAATACGGCGGATTGGAGTTTTTGCTCGAACATTGGTGGACGTTGCATACCGAAGACCATTATTGGTCTACAAGAGAATTGTATGAGGTGTGTTATGAAAATGGGGGTTTGAAATGAAATTATATCACGGAAGTTACGTAGAGATAGAGAATATTGATTTTTCCTTTTGCTATAACAAAAGAGATTTCGGAAAAGGTTTTTACGTAACAAAATTTCGTAAACAGGCTGAATATTGGGCAAGAAGAAAAGGTGCAAGAAAGAAAAACGAAGGAGTTGTTACTGAATTTGATTTCAACGAATGTGCTTTTGATGACAAGTTCTTGAATGTTCTGCGCTTTGACGGTTACAGTTACGAATGGCTTTATTTCATCGTACTCAACCGACAAAACAACAGCGAACGGCAGGCGCACGACTACGATATCATTGAAGGTCCGGTTGCCGATGACGATGTTTCTAAAAGAATTGTAAATTATTTGAACAACGA
>Ga0099364_10006887_pt1 | contig 16414 bp, 10 predicted proteins | sample TergutTh196P3_FD_73070 | JGI IMG/M metagenome (GOLD analysis project Ga0099364, IMG submission 73070) | Microcerotermes parvus P3 segment gut microbial communities from Pointe-Noire, Republic of the Congo - Th196 P3 | ecosystem: Host-associated > Arthropoda: Insects > Digestive system > Gut ...
ACCCGCACAAAATACCGAACTTTCGCTAACAGATGATGGCACAACAATAACCATCACTCATGTTGCCAGCGATGAAACTGTAGAAACAGATGAATTGGAAGTCGTTGCTAAAGTTGTTACAGAAATAACCGTTAAGACGCAGCCTGTACTTAATTATGTAGAAGGTCAAAGTCTTGATTTGGGCGACCTTGTCGTAACATTGATTTACAATGACGGCGAAGAAGTAGATGTAGAGTTTGCTGATTTTGGAACTGAAATCACAACTTCACCTGCAAACGCTACCGAACTTGCGCTTAATCATAACGGAACGCCCGTAACGGTTACTCACGTTGCAAGCCAACAAACAGCCGTGACAAATAATCTTGTTGTAACCGATAAAGCAGTCACAGCAATAGAAATCACAACGCAACCAACAAAGATGAGTTATGTTGAAGGACAACTTCTCGACTTGACGGATATTGTTGTAACCTTGACTTACGACAATGGCGATACAGAAGATGTTGAGTTCGATGATTTTGTAACGAAAGGTATTATAACGATACCCGATGTAACAACGCCGCTTAATGTTGACCATAACAATACTTCTGTGGAAGTTAATCTCAGTTCTCTGACGGCTTCCACAACGAATACCCTTACGGTAATTGCAAGAGAAGTTACAGAAATAGCAGTTACAACGCAGCCCAGACTTACTTACGTTGAGGGTCAGTCGCTCGATTTGACTGCTCTTGTAGTAACTCTCACTTTCAATGATAATAGTACCGAACAGGTAGCGTATGCATCTTTTGGCACGAGTATCACTACAACGCTGATTCAAGGAACTTCACTGAATGATACTCATCACGGAACAACCATAACAGTAACGCACACGGCGAGCACATTAACGGCTCAAATAGGTACGCTGTCAGTAATTGCAAAAGCAGTTGAAAGCATAACGATTGCAACGCAGCCGTCAACAATAAACTATGTCGAAGGACAAGCGCTTGATTTGGCAGGTCTTTCTGTAAGGTTGAATTACAACGACGGTACAAATGAAACTGTATTGTATGCTGATTTTGGTTTGAACATTACGGCTGAACCCGATAATGGTACTGTTCTATCCACTACTCATGACGGAACAACCATAACGTTAACGTACGCAACTAATTCAGTTCAAACGAATGCATTGACTGTTGTTGCCAGAGCCGTTACAAACATGACAATCACGTCACAGCCAACTAATTTGACTTACATTGAAGGTCAGGCTCTTGATTTGACGGGACTTGCTGTAACTTTGACGTACAACGATGGTAGTACTGAACCGATTGCACTTGACGCTTTTGGCTCTGAAATCACAACAAGCCCCGTTAACGGTACTGCCCTTGCGTTTAATCAAAACGGAACGTCTGTAACTGTTACTCACGTTGCAAGCCAACGTACAGCCACAACCAATAATTTGACGGTCAATCCGAGAACTGTTACTAACATAGCAGTTAAGGAACAACCGTCGAATTTGACATACATTGAAGGACAAACACTAAACCTGACAGGTCTTGTTGTAACTTTGACTTACAATGTAGGCGCTCCTGAAGACGTTGCATTTGCCGATTTCCAACCAAAAGGCATAACTACAAGTCTTGCACATGACGCAACGCTTGCGATGCATCATAACGGAACATTCATAATAGTAACAGCGAACGGACAAACGGCTCAAACAAGTGCACTGTCAGTTGTTGCAAAAGTTGTCACAGGCATAACAATTGCCACACCCCCAACTCTCACCTACACCCAAGGGCAAACTCTCAATTTGACCGCTCTTGTTGTTAGGCTTAATTACAGCAACGGTACAAATGAAGATGTAACATTTGCTCAATTTGGTGAAAAAGGTTTGACCGCTTTACCCGGTCACGGCACGCCATTAACTGTTGATGCTCATAATGGTAATCCGGTAGTTGTAACGCATACGGCAAGTGAGCTCACTGCATCGACCGGTAATCTTAATGTTACACTTGAGATGGTCACTGTAACCTTCGACGCCAATGGCGGCTCGCCCATTCCGATGTCTCAAAGCATAGAAAAAGGCACAACCGCAACTGAGCCTGCATTAATCACAAGAGGCGCTGATATTTTCTTGGGATGGTTCTTGGGCGATGCTCCTTTCAATTTTGATTCGAATATTAACACCAGCATCACCTTGACAGCGAAATGGGAAACATTCGTAGAACAGGTCACTGTAACCTTCGATGCAGACGGCGGCGCTCCTGAACCTGCGAAACTGACCATTGACAAGGGCGCAACTATAAACGCGCCGACTGTTCCCACAAGAGGCTCTGATATTTTCTTAGGCTGGTTCTTGGGCGACGCTACCGAACCCTTCAATTTTAGCGCTCCTATTGATGACGACATCATTTTGACGGCAAAATGGGAAACAGTAGTATATGTTACTGTAACCTTCGACGCTGACGGCGGCTCGCCTGTAATAGCGCAGACTATTGTAAAAGGCACAACGGCAACCGAACCCCCTGTTCCAACAAAAGACGATTATACTTTTGACGGCTGGTTTACATCAGCAGACGTAGTTTGGAACTTTGCCAACGCAGTAGACGCAGACATGACGCTTACGGCAAAATGGATTGAAGAAGTAGTTCCTGACATGGTAACTGTAACCTTCGACGCTGCCGGCGGCTCGCCTGTACCATTAGCGCAAACTATCGAAAAAGGCTCTACGGCAACAGCGCCTGTAACTAATCCAACGCTTTCCGGATATACGTTTGACGGCTGGTATCTTGGTTCAGCTACCGCGCCCTTCGATTTTAGCTCTCCTATAGAAGAAAGCATCACATTGACTGCGAAATGGGAGCAAGACACGGGGTCGGGTCCAACAACAAACGTCAGCGAGATAGCTTCGAGCGCTCCGCTTAATGCTTGGATTCGCGACGGGCTGCTTCACGTAACGGGAATAATTCCGGGCGAAATATTAAGCGTTTATAGCAGTTCGGGCGTGTTGATTCACCGCAGCGCCCCAATCAGCGAAGAAGCCGATATAAGCCTGACAGCGCAGGGAGTATATATCATTCAATCGGGCGAAAGAACGTTAAGAGTGGTATATCTTAGATAAATTGTAAAGAATTAAAATTTAAAAATAGAATTAAATTAGTAAATTAGTTAAAGCCCGTGCATTTTTGTACGGGCTTTGGCTTTTTAAAACTCACATCCGCAATATTTTTGATTATAAAATTTGTTTTCGTTCAAAAGTTCAATTCTGCGTTCGCTAAGTCCGTCTTTTCGCCAGTTTTTTTCAAAAAATTCTATGTTTTCGTATTTTGCTGCCGCCCAGTGTGCTGCTTGAGCAATTTGGTCTAATCTTTTCCACCGCGACGATGCTAAGGTTGTAGCAAATCGTGTTATGCCGCGTTGGTGGGCTAATTCGGCGGTTGCCAGCATCCTCAATTTGAAACATTGCAGGCATCGGGCGCCGCGCTCCGGCTCGCGCTCAAATCCTGAAATATACTGCAACCAGTAATCGTGGCAATAGTCCCCGTCTACCATCTCAACGCCCTGCGCATCAGCATAACGTGCAAGTTCGGCTTTGCGGATGTCATATTCTTCTTGAGGATATATGTTCGGATTGTAAAAGAAAAGGACAGGACGCACGCCGACGGCAAGCAGCCATTCTATGATTGCCGCAGAACAGGGAGCGCAACAAGCATGGAGGAGGAGTTTCAATCTTTATTTTATTTTAAAATCTAATACAAGTTCATTTTCCAAATACCCCTGCAAATGGTCTCCAATCTTCACTGGTCCTACTCCGTGCGGGGCTCCGGTGAAAATTATATCTCCTATTTTGATGGTGAAATATTTAGAAACGTTGGCGATTATTTGGTCTACTGAGAAAATCATATCTTTGGTATTGCCTTGCTGCACTGTAACGCCGTTGATATCCAAGTGAAAATTTATTGACTGCATATCGGAAAAAGCGCTTTTTGAGACCATACGTCCTATTGCCGCCGAATTATCGAACGATTTGGCTATCTCCCACGGATGTCCCTTTTCCTTGCATCGCCTTTGGAGGTCGCGCGCAGTAAAATCAATGCCCACTGATATTTCGTGATAATAGCGGCATGCAAATCTTTCGGCTATGTTCCTTCCCAAGCGGTCTATCTTCACCACTATTTCCGTTTCGTACTGTATATCGCTCGAAAAATCAGGATAAAAGAAAGGCTTGCCGTTCATCAACAACGCCGTTTCAGGCTTGCTAAAAATAACCGGCTCAGGCGAAAGAATATCATTCATCTCCCTCACATGCAAAGGATAATTCATCCCCACAGCAAGTATTTTCATTTTAAATCTTTGAATCTTTGAATCCTTGAATCTTTAAATTTTAAATTTTAAATTTTAAATCTTTGAATCTTATTTCAATTTCGCTCTCAATTTTTTACTCTCTTCCTCAAACCCCGGTTTATCTAACAAAGCGAACATATTTTTTTTGTATGCTTCTACTCCGGGTTGGTCGAAAGGATTCACGCCGAGCATGTATCCGCTTATTCCGCAAGCAATTTCGAAAAAATAGAACAACATACCTATATTGTATTCGTTAATTGCAGGTATTTTTATTTGGATGTTTGGAACTCCGCCGTCTACGTGAGCAAGCATAGTGCCAAGTTCAGCCATTTTATTCACCTCGTCAATTCGTTTTTCCGAAAGGAAGTTCAATGTATCTAAATTTGTTGGTTCGTCGGGTATTCGCAATTTGTGAGCGGTGCGTTCAACCGAAATAACTGTTTCGAATATATTGCGCAGCCCTTCCTGTATGTATTGTCCCATCGAGTGCAGGTCGGCAGTTAGCGTAACGCCGGCGGGAAAAATACCCTTGTTTTCCTTTCCTTCGCTTTCGCCATAGAGTTGCTTCCACCATTCTGTAACATACAACAGTTTAGGATGATAGCCTGCAAGTATTTCTATTGTTTTGCCGGCGTCGTACAATTCGTTGCGCGCTGCGGCATAAATTGCTGCAATATTTTTTTCGAACGGCGCGTCGGGGGCAGTTGCTTTTTGCATATCGGCTGCGCCCTGAATCATCTGTCGTATATTGAAGCCGGCAATAGCAATGGGCAACAAGCCAACAGGGGTAAGTACCGAAAAACGTCCGCCAACATCATCGGGGATAACAAATGCGCGATAACCTTCCTGGGCAGACAAGCTGCGCAAAGCGCCCCGTTTTTCGTCGGTAATTGCTACAATCAAATCTTTTGCCTGCGCCTTGCCCACTTTCTTTTCCAGATGCGCTTTCAACAGGCGGAAAGCAACGGCTGGCTCGGTAGTCGTTCCCGATTTGGAAATAACAACAATGCCATACGTGCGCGTGTCCAACAATTCGAGCAGCTCATACATATAGTCTTCGCTGATATTTTGTCCGGCAAAAATAACTTTCGGATTTTCGTTTTCCTTCATCTGCCAAAAGTTGTCAGACAAAGCCTCCAATGCTGCCTTTGCGCCAAGATAAGAGCCTCCGATGCCGACAACTACAACTATTTCTACATTTGCCTTGAAAAACGAAGATAATTCTTCTATTGAAGAAATCTCATCTTCCGTGATAGATGTCGGCAAATTAACCCATCCTAAAAAATCACTGCCCTTACCTGTTTTTTCATACAATGACTTTAAATATCTCAATGCCTCGTCTTTGCGGGCATATACTTTATCTTTCGATACAAATTGCGTAATATGTTCAATATTAAGTTTCATTTTTATAAAATTTAAATTATCCCTGCTTGCTTCGAAATTTTTAAAAATTATTTTTGAGCCATTCTATAATTTTATCCTGCGTGCTGTTTGTCAGTCGAGCATAATCATCGGGTTCTTGCAATACGAGTTTGTCGCCGGCTCTGCTAAAATTGTATATTGCCTGCGCTCGTTTCACTGATGAGCGCACATCTTCAATATTTGCTTCTCTATCTCGCAGCGGCTGCACAATCAGCAGCGGTCGCGGCGATATCAACGCCATCAGCTCATCGTAGTCGTATGGCAGATGCGATTCGTTTCCGGCAAACAGTCCCAGGCGGGGCGCTAATCCGTAGAGATGACTGTAGCGCGTCATGCCGCTTGTGCCTTTTTCGGGCGTATCGGTGCGCATGGGCGTGAAGCCGGCTACTGATATTGCTCCGGCTATGCGCTCGTCTAATGCAGCGGCATACAAGCCAAGAGTACCGCCCATAGTATAGCCGTATACGAAAATTTTAGACGGGTCGGCTATCGTATCTCTTTGCAAAAAGTCAACGGCGCTTTTCAGGTCGTCTAACATCCTGCCTAATCGCGAATAATTTTGAAAACGGTCGTAAAAATTTTCGGCTTCGTTCCATCGCGTACCAAAGCCTGATTGGTCGTAGGCTAATACTGCATATCCGGCTCTCGTCAATGCCAGCACGGGATGCAGGTCGGTTCGGTACACCCACATGTATCCCAGCGGATAATGAAAGCCGTGCAACCAGATGACCACCGGCAATTTTGCTCCTTCCGGAGTATCAATGGGGTAATAAAGGTCGCCTGTTGCGCCGCCAAAGCGTACGCGCCGCGAATTGATTCTGTCTTTTTCAGGAGAAATCCATCCGAAAGAGGGGCTTGTTCGGGCAATTACCCACGCGGGAACGTCGGGAGCAAGTTGTCCCGGATTGCCTATATTACCCTTGGCTATTTCAGAAGCCCCCGGCGCTGGTCTTGCAGCGCCAAATCCACCGGCGCCGCCACGCGGAGCTCCTGTGCTCGGAACCGGAGCAAGTACGAGCGGACTTTCGCCCAATGCCCATTTAACGGCGTTGCGAAGCTCAGGCGCCTTTCGTGTCCATTCTGCCTGAGATGCAGCCAATGGAGAAGATACATTATGCCTGGGATATCGGGCAAGGTCGATTGATTCGCCCGTAGATGAACGCCATTTATCGAAATTAAAAGGAAAAACAAAACGGTTTATCCATTTTTTTGTTGAACGCCCAAATTGCCAGTCGAGCCAGTCGATGCAGGCTTCCTGGTCATTAGACCCATGAAAACCCGGTACTGCGAGCATCCCCATTCTTTCCGGCTGCCCCATGCGTTCGTACAGTTTTTGTGCCGACCAGTACGCCTGTTCCATCCCCCATCCGTTTGCCACTTCGTCGTTGAAGCCCCATTGTAGCAATGCTGCGCGGGGCGCTGTAAGAGCGAGCAAAAGGTTCGCGTCCACAGGCAGATGGTCTTCTTTGCCTGAAAAATAGCGCAATCGCGGCAAAAACCATCCGGGAAACATGCGCGTAGTACTTTCAAGACCTTCTCCGCCTCCGCGCTCGCCTGCAAATCGCCACGGCACCGCGCCTCCTACGCCGGTGCTTCCCGCAATAACGGCGGCTATGCGCTCGTCAAAAGCGGCGGCTATCATTGCCATCTTGCCGTCGCGAGAATAACCGTTGATGGCTATTCGCGACATGTCTACCTGCGGCAAGGTAGCAAGATAATCTATCACAATTTGCGCTAACCAGGCACGGCGAGGCAAAGTTGCAAAATCATAATCAGGGTAAAGCTCTGCCAATGAAGCCGCATCGTCCATTCCGTCATTGCCCGCGTATCCGGCATGGATATAGCCGCGTCGCAAAACTAATTGACCCCATCCAGATAGATTGGGACTAATCATCACCGGAAATTTTTCGTTCCCGTCGGGAATAATTACACGTATTCGCACGCTGCCCCTTGCCTGCGGACCAAATTCCACACGCACGTTGCGCAGTAGATAACCGTCGCCTTTGATTTCATCCAGCGTCTCCACCCTGCTAATAGGAGGCTTGGGAGGAAACGTCCCCGTGACGTACTTCTCAAACAACTGTTTGATTTCATTGCGACGCGCTTCCCAATCGGAAGCAGAATTTCCGACAGCGCGTCCGTCAAAAAAGCGTAACGGGTCGGGCAAAAGATTGGACTTAGGCAATTGGCTAAAATCAGGAGGAAGCTCGCCCGTTCTTTGTTGCCATTCTGTCCATTGCGGAACTGCCGGCAAATTTGCCTGCATCCATATAAGATAGTCTTGACGCTCTCTTTCAGTCATCGAACTGACTAATCCTATGTAACTTATACATATAAGACTTAATATTAATCTTTTCATTATGTTTATTTTTGATTTGTTTAAATTTTGGATTATAAAAAAAAATACGCCGCAAAAGTAAAAAAAAAAAATGAAAATAAAAAATATAAAAAAATATTTTACATAAAAAAAATGTTGTATCTTTGTGACGTTATTAAAAACCTCGTCGATGTATAGGTTAATCGCCAAAAGAAGATGAAAAGAATAATTTTCAGTTTTGCAGTAGTGGCAGCCATCACTTTATCGGCTGTTGTTGGATTAGCGTCGTGCGGTAATATCCAAACGCGGGAAGAAGGAGGCAGTTCAAAAGTTGAACGGTGGGAATATAAAATAGTTTCTGTATCAAGCGCTTCCATTAATAGTATTGAAGACCAAAAGAAAGCGGAAGCCGAGTTTAATCGTTTAGGAGCGGAAGGCTGGGAAATGGTCTCATCCGTAGATACTGGCGCAGGTCGTTATCATATTTCCGGCGTTTTTAAACGTAGGCTTCAATAAATAAGCGCCTAACAAACATCGTATCGAGAGAGTCCGCAGGAATTATTATTTTTTATTTTGTTTTTTTCAAAAAAAATGTTTTACTTTGCGTTTTATTTAAAAAAATACAATCATGTTAAAAAATAGTTTTTCTTTGCTTGCCTGCATTGTTTTTGCCGCAAGCTTTTTGGGTTGCAAAACCAAGTTTGAAGCCGATTCGGAGCATCCGTTAGTGGTTGCTTACACGTCGGGTGTTGTTTCTATTATGTCGCCGGTGCGTATTGTTATGACCAACGATGTGATGAAAGTTGCGCCGCAACCGGGCGACCCGGTTGCGAATGATGTTCTCAAATTTTCGCCGTCAGTGAAGGGAACAGCGGTGTGGGTGAACAGTAATACTATCGAATTTGTTCCCGAAAAGCCTTTTGAACCCTCAAAAGAGTACAAAATTACATTTCGGATTTCTAAAATTGCCGATGTGAAAAATGTGCCAAAGAATTTTAATTTCGTTATAAATACTATTGTGCCGGCGTTCTATTACCGCTTAGACGGCTTGTCGCTCTATAACAGAACAACGCCAAACCTTTATTACCTTACAGGTACGGTCAACGCCTCAGATTTTATTCCGGCTGACATGGTGAAAAATCTGCTGACCGCTAAATCAAACAATACAAACCTGTCAGTTAAATGGGACCACAACTATTCCGATAACAGCCATTTTTTCCGCATCGACAGCATAAGGTCAGGCGAAAGCAGATATAACATTTCCTTAGCGTGGAACGGGAAAGGAATAGGATATGAGTTCAGTTCCGAAGAAAGTATTACCGTGCCCTCGGAAAGCGAGTTCGACCTGATTAGCGTTCAGGTTGTTAATACGGCAGAAGAGCAGTACGTTCAATGTACGTTTAGCGACCCGATTGACGAAAGACAGAGGCTGTTGAACTATTTTTCGTTGTCGAACAACGTGAATCTGCGTTTTGCCGTCGATTTGAACATTGTCAGGATATATCCCGTCACGCGGCAGGTGGGAACATATCAGCTGACAATAGAAAGAGGGCTTCAGACCGTTGCCGGAAAAAAATTAGCCGAAACATTTGTTCGCGATGTGGCGTTCGAACAACTTAAACCATCGGTGAGGTTCGCAGGAAAAGGCGTGATACTGCCTAATTCAGATGGACTGCACGTTGCGTTTCAGGCAGTGAACTACCAGTCGGTGAACGTGCAGGTGTGGCGAATATATGAAAACAATATTTTGCAATTTCTGCAAATAAACAGATTAGACGGCGACTGGGAACTGCACCGCGTGGGCAAACAAATTGTTGATACGCGCATTAACCTTGCCGAACAGCGCGCTGTTAATCTCACTATCTGGAACAATTTTTCAATTGACCTTGCAAAACTTATAGAACCCGAACCGGGAGCAATATACCGCGTTATACTCGAAGGACACGGCAGATTGGGCGACGGCGACGACGAAGATGATTACGACTGGTGGGAATATTACCGCTCGCGCAATGACCGGATTAGAAATATATTGGCTTCGGATATAGGGCTTATTGCGAAAACGGGCGATAACAACGAACTGTATATCATAGCGTCAAACTTGGTGAACGCAGCGCCTATGTCGGGCGTTCAATTGACGGCATATAACTCAGTGAATCAGCCCGTTGGACAAGCGTCTACTGACAGAGAAGGATTAGCGTTAGTAAAATGCTCCGAATCGCCGGCAATTATCATTGCGCAGCATGGAAGGCAGAAAACGTATCTGCGAATTGACAATAATTCGCTGTCGTTGAGTAATTTCGATGTGTCGGGAACAACGGTGCAAAGCGGTATTAAGGGCTTCATATACGGCGAGCGCGGCGTTTGGCGACCCGGCGATACAATTTTCCTCGCCTTCATGCTCGAAGACAAAAATAAAACGTTACCGGCAAACCACCCCGTAAATTTTACTCTATACGACCCAAATAATCAGATAGTTGACAGGCAAATAAAAACAATGGGAGCCAACGGACTATATACATTCGCCACAACTACCGACGCCGACGCTATTACAGGCAACTGGGCTGCCCGCGTAGAAGTGGGCGGACAAACATTCAGCAGAAGCCTGAAAATCGAAACCGTGAAGCCCAATCGCTTGAAAATTGATTTACAGTTAGACAATGTTCCCCTACTAAGCAGCAGCGGATTTGCGGGAAAACTTTTTGTCAATTGGCTTACCGGCGCCACAGCGCGAAATTTGGACGTGCGCATCAACGCCCGTATTTCACAGATGAGGACAACGTTTGTAGATTACGCCGATTACAGCTTCGACGACCCGTCGAAATCATTCTACACCGAAGAAAAAACCATTTTGGAAGGCAAACTCAACAACGACGGCGAAATGACAATCCGTAGAACGATTGACGTGAGCGGCAGTCCGGGAATGTTGCGTATGTTCGTTTCTACCCGCGTTTTCGAAGAAGGCGGAGATTTCAGCATTGACGAGTTTACTACAACATATTCGCCTTTCAGGTCATACATTGGAATTAAGGCTCCAAAGGGCGACGGATATTACAATCGCCTGGAACTTAATACAAATACAACCTTTGACATAGTTACCGTCGATGAAATGGGACGACCCGTAAGCCGTCGCGGAGTTGAAGTGAATATTTACAAGGTAGGATGGACCTGGTGGTGGTACTCGATGCGCGGACAAGCGCATTATTCCGACAGTCGCTACGAAACGCCCGTTCATACCGATAGAATCAACACGCAGAACGGCAGAGGAACTTTCACGCATCGATGGACGGACAACGGCTATTACGTGGTTAAGATAACCGACCCCGAAAGCGGTCACAATACTGCTATTCCCGTATATGCAAGCCAGCCCTACTGGTGGGGCGACGAAGATGACAGCGGCAGCGGGGCGACAATGCTGCAACTTGCCACTGACAAACCAACGTACAACGTTGGCGATAACGCCGAGATTACTTTCCCCGCTGCGCCCGGCGCAAAAGCATTGGTCAGCATAGAGGCAGGCACGGAAGTAAAACGTTCGTTCTGGGTAGATTGCACAAGCGCAGAAGGACGAGTAGCAATCCCGACCACAGCAGACATGGTTCCCAACGTATACGTAAGCATATCGCTGATACAGCCTCACGCGCAAACAGTAAACGACGCTCCGATTCGTCTTTTTGGCGTTGTGCCGCTTATGGTGGAAGACCCGCAAACGCGACTTGAGCCGATAATTGAAATGCCAGCCGAAATACGTCCCGAAGAGCCTTTCGTTGTGAAAGTAAGTGAAAAAAACAGACAAACAATGAGCTACACGTTGGCTATCGTTGACGACGGACTGCTTGACCTGACACGCTTCAGAACGCCCGCGGCGTGGGAGCATTTCTACGCCCGCGAAGCGCTCGGAGTCAGAACATGGGATATATACGATTATGTGCTTGGCGCTTATGGCGGAAAAATTGAACAATTATTTGCAATTGGCGGCGGCGACGAGGGCGTTGACGCATCGTCGCAGAGAGCGCAACGATTCCGTCCGATAGTGAAATACATAGGACCTTTTACCGTTGAAAGAGGCAGAGCAAACGAACATAGAATAACGTTGCCACCATACATTGGCTCGGTGCGAACGATGGTGGTAGGCACAAATGGACGAGCGTTCGGCTCAACAGAAAAAACAACGCCCGTTAGAAAACCGCTGATGACGTTGGCTACATTGCCGCGCGTGATAGGTCCGAGCGAAGAAGTATGGCTTCCCGTAACCGTTTTTGCAATGACCGACAATATCAGGCAGGCGAACGTTGAAATAAGAGTGAACGATATTCTAACTATTGAAGGCAACGCCCGACAAAGCGTCAGCTTCACCGACACGGGCGATAAAACAGTGTATTTCAAACTTAAAGTAAAGGATTTCACAGGCATCGGCACAGTTACCGCAACAGTTACCGGACACGGTGAAAGAGCCGAACATTCCATTGAAATAGACGTTCGCAACCCTAACCCGACGGTCTACACTTTCGCGGAAGCAGTAGTAGAAGCCGGCGCCAATTGGACAGGCGAATATAACCTTCCGGGAATGATGGGAACTAACAGGGCTACAATTGAGGCGTCGCATATTCCGCCTATAAATCTGGGACGTCGCTTGCATTTCCTGATTACTTATCCACACGGATGTATTGAGCAAATCACTTCGGGGGCGTTCCCGCAGTTGTTCCTCGACGACCTGATGGAATTGAACGCCGTGTCAAAACAAAATATCGAAACCAACGTTAAATCGGCTATCAGTCGTTTGCGGCTTTACCTCACTCCTCATGGAGGTTTCGGCTACTGGCAAGGCGACCAAACGCCCAACAGTTGGGGGTCGAGCTACGCGGGTCATTTCATGCTCGAAGCCGAAAACAAGGGCTATGCGCTACCGGCGGGCATCAAACAGTCGTGGCTGCGCTACCAGAGCGAACGCGCAAGAAACTGGCGCAGCAACGAAGGCGGAGATTTCGAACAGGCATACCGACTATATACGCTTGCCCTTGCCAAACAGCCCGACCTGAGCGCTATGAACAGACTTATGGAACACAGCCAATTGAGCAATGCAGCAAGATGGCGATTAGCCGCTGCATACGCGCTTGCAGGAAGACCCGAAGTAGCGCGCTCACTGACAGCAAACCTTACAACCGGAACCCAATCATATTCAACGCGATTTGACCCAACCTTCGGCAGTACCGAACGCGACCAGGCAATGATTCTCGAAACGCTGACGCTGCTTAACGACCGCACGCAAGCGTTTACATTGGTCAGAACATTGTCGAACGCGCTCAATTCCAACCGATGGATGAGTACCCAGGAAACCGCATACTGCTTGCTTGCAGTATCGAAATACGCTGCCGGCGAAAGAGGCTCGCGGGAAATAAATATCGAATATACCGACGGAGGACGCACACAAAGAGTAAACAGCAGTATGCCCGTGTGGCAAGCCGACCTGAACGTGGCAGGAAAAACCGGCGCAGACAGGGTGAACTTCAGAAACCAGAGCCAACAGCCGCTATACACGAGAATAACAGCATCAGGTATTCCCGCTCCGGGAGAAGAAAAAGCAAATGCGAACGGATTAGAAATTACCTCACGTTTTGTGAACGAAAGAGGAGCCGAAATAAACGTCGGCAGTTTGTCGCAAGGCACAGATTTCAGAGTGGTGATGACCGTGTTTAATCCGGGAAGGATGGGCGTTTACACTAATATGATTCTGAGCCAGATATTCCCCTCAGGATGGGAAATAATCAACACCCGCCTGAACGACGGCAGCGCCGCTTCGGGGCAGTCAAACTTCGATTACATCGACATCCGCGACGACCGCGTATATACCTATTTCAGCCTTAACCCGGGCGAACGCAAAACATTCATAGTACAGCTTTCTGCAGCATATCGCGGACGGTTCTACCTGCCGGCGTTTGCCTGCGAAGCGATGTATGATGAGAGCGTGAAGGCAAATACGGAAGGTAAATGGGTGGAAGTGGAGTAGTAACAAACGGCTTAACACAGGCTCAATGTAAATTGGGAGAATCTTACATTAGTATACCACCTCAAAACGAGGCAATGCGGCGTGTATCAGCAACTTGCAGAACACGGCGGGGCGTAGCCGTTGGCTGCGTTGAAGCGAACGAAAAAATGTGTAAGTGTTTAACATATAGATAAATAGGTGGTAAAATGAACAAATCAAGAATGAGATTAATTGAAGATTACAAGGTTGGGAATACTGTAGAAGTTTATGCTGAAATTCAAAAATTAGGACAAGACGCTTTTTTACCTGAAAATTATTCCGGAGTGGAGGCGGTACTCATTGAAACATTTGAACGGGTTGCCTACAATTTGGAAGTTATTTACACAGAACTGAAAAAAACAGGTTACGTGTTTTTTAATCGACCCTTAAACAAGCCGTCACCTGAAACTGAAATGCTATTAAAAAGGTTGGACAATGCAGTAAAAGAATATGGTTATGTTCCTTTATCACTGAAGTATTTTTATAAAATTGTAGGAAGCGTGGATTTCGCTTGGAATTATGAAGCTGAGAAAACGTTTTTATGGGAAATGGCAGACCCTATACAAATTATAAGTTTAGACGAAATTGTGGCACATGTGACAAATGAAAATTGGAAAGAAGATATTCAATATTATGTTGATGATGAAAATTTCGGATTTGCTTTTTTGGAGTTATCCGCAGATGATTTGCATAAAGATAATGTTAGTGGGGGAAGTCCGTATTCTCTGAAAATACCGAAAAAACAAACGATTGACAGTGATTTTGTGAACGAGCCTCATCAAACAACTTTCATTGACTACTTGAGGGTTTGTTTTAAGTATTGTGGTTTTCCCGGAAATCCCGCAGATGACAGTTATCGGGAATTTATAACAAAAGTACGCCCAAAATTAAAACAAATATGAAATGCACACAACGGACGATAACCACAACAGAAAAAAATAGAGGAGGAAATGAAATGAATAATAATGAAAAAAGGGCGGAAAAAGTACTTAAACGGTTTGAGTTTGACTTCAAGCAAGAGTATCGAGATGAAATTAGGGAACTGCTTATTGAAGAGATTAATAATTATCAGGAGGGAAGTAGTGAATATTTGCGAATGTTATGTGGCTATTTATTTTGTATAGGTAATTCTGATGATTTAGAATTAATCAAAAAGGCAAAATATGAAATAAATTTTGATGCTGGTTGCATGATAGATGAGATATGGATTGAAAGCATGGAAAGCAATTTAAACGGTGATATTGAAAATCGTAAAGAATTAATACAAGACTATATCGAGTATTATAAAAATTATTTTGATAATAAATAATATTAAAATTGTGGATTACACCCCAGATGAAGACGAATATTTATGGAAAGATTTCTAAAACAATATAAAGCAACTTACGGAACGCGACGGGGCGTAGCCGTGGGCTTGCCCGAAGTGCAGGAAAGAATGTGTAAATGTTTAACATATAGATAAATATGAGGAACTGAAATGAACAGTGAAATTGAAAAAGCAGATGACGCCGATTTGGACAAGAAATTGTTTAATTTTACAATAAGTAGAAATTTTGCTCTCAAGTGCTATGCTATTTATGAAATATCAAAACTATCTGAATCTGATATTAAACATCGCCTTTCATCTGATTATATAGATAGGGATGGTAATGGAGAACCACTAAAATATGATAGCATCTACTCTAATGAAGTGCAGGAATTTTTAATTAATTTTTATTGTGAGTATATTTTTCAGGGCGTTTCCAATGAGTTCCTGGTAAGATTTTAAAAGATTGCTTTAAATTCGATTATGTGATAATTGGCAAAGAAAGCGAATTATTTAAGTGTCCTTGTTGTGAGTACTTAACATTGGATTCTCGTGGTGAATATGATATATGTCCTGTTTGCTTTTGGGAGGACGATGGCAAAGATGAACATAATTTAGATTCACACAGTTATCCAAATCGGGCAACACTCCGAAATTATCGCGCGAGTGAGTTGAAAAAAATTGATACAAACACAATTCCTTTTAAGAAAGCATAGAGCGATGAACAAATTATTTTAAATTTTATGAAAAATTTGTTTGTTTTCAAAAATCATCGTATATTATAATTGAATAGGAGGCAAATATGTACATAGACAGATGGTGGGACAAAATGTCTTGTTCTGATGAAGCAGAGGCATTAGCGGATTATTTTTTTATTAAGAGAAGAAAAGAATTAAACTTTGGAGAAATCCTAAAAGATTTACACCTCGATACCGTCTTGGGTAAGAAACCCTTATATGAAGCGGGGAACGATGGCTGCTTTGAGTGCGTTTATTACATACATGAGGATAGCGAAGGTGTGTGGCACATC
>Ga0099364_10006888_pt1 | contig 16412 bp, 14 predicted proteins | sample TergutTh196P3_FD_73070 | JGI IMG/M metagenome (GOLD analysis project Ga0099364, IMG submission 73070) | Microcerotermes parvus P3 segment gut microbial communities from Pointe-Noire, Republic of the Congo - Th196 P3 | ecosystem: Host-associated > Arthropoda: Insects > Digestive system > Gut ...
ATCCGAGGGCATCAGGTCGGGCGTAAACTGAATACGCGAAAAGTCGGCGTTAATCAGTTTGGCAATCATTTTTGCCAGCAATGTTTTGGCAATTCCCGGCACGCCTTCTAAAAGGACATGTCCGCGAGCCAGGAGGGTGGCTAATATGAGGTCGACAGCGCGTTCCTGTCCGACCACTACGTTACCGATCGCATTTTTTAGCCGTTCTACCTTTTCAGTAAAAGGCGTCAAATCTAATTTTTCATTTTGCTCTTCCATATATTTTATTTTTATGATTTTAGCGCTTTTATAATATGATTCAAGCCGTCGATATATTTTTTCAGCAGATCGTCAGAAACGCTGAATCGATAGATATCCAGATTGATACCTTTGAAAAGCGTACTCAATTCTTCCGCTTCGATGCCGGTTTTTTCCGACAGACGGCGATAGGTTTGCATATCAGGTTGGCTCTCCTGAAGGTCGACCCCAATCAGACGTTTCACTTCGGCGTAAAAATACGTCTGTTTCATTTTGAGTATCTCTTCGTTCCGATTCCTGTGATAGTACAGGTTGCTGATGAGTTGCATAAAGCCTAATGTACGGTTCGGAGGCGCAACGACCACCGGAATAACACGTTGACGGCGTTTTGCCGTGAAGATCATAAAGAGCAGCAAAAGAATCATAGCGCCATAAATCGCCCATTTCAGGGACGGCACGGAAAGCACATAACGCAAGGGTGTGTTCGATTGGTCGCTATGTTCTCCATACGCTTCGATGCGGATCAGCGGTTTGTCTTTCATATAAGATAAGAGACGAAACGTAAAGGAAGCATTATCCTGGTCTAACATGCCGTAGTTTGTAAACATATAGGGCGTTGCTACAATGAAAAGCTCTCCTTTGCCAATGGAAGCCCGTATAGCAATCGGTTCATTATTGTTATCGCATGCTAAAATCTCCGACGAATCACAGCGAAGCGGAGTACGCAAGTACATCGATTCTCCCGTGCCCTCAATTCTACTATTATCCTTGATTTCTCGAGCATCCTCCGCACTGATCCATTTCCGCTTATAAGGCATAAGATACATTGGATGTATTTGCGGAAAGACTTCATAAATCTGTATGGGATGCAGCGTATCCTTTCCAAAGAAGATGCTGTCGCGCGTATTGTCAAATTGAAAAGAGCGTAGGATGGTAGCTTGGTAATTAGAGGTCGGAGTGGAAAAGCATAGCGTATCTTCGAGCAAATAGGGGAAGCTATGGGAGCATATCATGATTTGATTCCCGTTGTGCAGTAATCGGTAAAGCGCTTCGACATCCGTCCGAATAAACTTCAAGTGATTTTCCGTCAGGAGAAAAGCGCGCGGAGCGGCCGTCGAATCTTCCTCAAAGATTTGATAGAAAGTTTTATTCCATACGGCGTAGCTGTCGATGGAAGAAGAAACAATGTCGTCGAAGACGTAGCTACCGAAGGGTTCTTTGTCCTTTTTATCGAAGGTCGGTTTCCATGAAAACTGATGCGGCGCCAGGTATTCGAGCAGGAACAGCAGCACGCAAAAAGCGAAAAGAAAAAAGAGATAGAGGTGTTTGCCTTTCATTCGTTCCTCCTTTCTTCTTCCTGAATGAGCTTTTGGAAGTCTAACATGGTATCAAATAACTCCGGCGATGCGTCGTAGTTGCCATAGCGTACTTGCAGGAAATGATGGGTCAGTTCCCGCAGGGGTTGTTTCATGGCTTTATTTTTGACTTCATAGAGATATTCGGTCGGCGTTTTGTGAATTTGCCAGTCGATAAGTTGATGGTCGGAGAGAAAACGGAGCGTTTGAAGGTAGAGCAGTCGGATGGAGAGGCGGTAATCCTTACGGTACAAGGCTTCGGCTATCTCATTGGCAAAATCTATTTTGTGAATGTTTTCTTCTTCGACCGTATAAGGTATCTTCTCCGTTTTTTTGGAACGCATAAACAGTTCGGGGCGTTTCTTATACAAAAAAAACAGGACGGCGCACAACAAGACCACAAAGACAACAATCATCACCGGTGTGGTATATTTCTCTTCAAAACTACCTCTAAAAATTGAATTTATCAGCCGATTAAACCATTTAGATACGATTTCAAACCATGAATATTCGGGAATATTCAATTGCGAATTATAATCATAGCGTCTGTTGGCCTGATATTCCGCAATTTTTTTGACGTCATAAATGATGGTGTCTGCCTGATAAATCATGATTGCATCCTGTTATAATTGATTGAAATTCTCAATATTATATTCGATCGTGACGCCTTCCACTTTTTCGCGGGCGTGAAAATATTGAAATGCAAGTCCGATGATGGTAATGATAGAAGCAACATAAGAGCCATACGTTTGAACAAGTCCTAATATATAAATGGAGAATTTGTATACCACCGATTGATTGAGGGCCGCTTCTTGCACAGCCGTTAATATGCCGCCGATAAAAATGGTGAGATACCAGGGCATAGTCGTGACGATTTGTATGACGTATGAGATAATACTCAGGATAATAATCAGTCCGAGCAGGCCTAAGAATGTTTTTATCCCTAATTTCCAGGCTTTAGAGAAGGCTTCGAGAAAGGTGATATCCCGTTCAAAAAGATAGACGGGAACAACTAACGAGAGCGGGATGAGGCACAGGAGGAGAAGAAGAACAAGCGGGACTGTTAAAAAGAGGGAAAACACCGACACCGTGACGGCCAAAAGAGTAGCGAACCCAATAATAATGAGGCAAATAACGATCAGGAAGAACGTGATACTCAGACAACGCCAGGCATTGCGAATCAGATTTTCCTTAAAATCATCTATCTTCACCCCTTGTAAACCGTTTGTGCGCGTGGCATACGTTTGCATCATGGCATATACTAATCCGGAAAGAATGGCAGAACCGATGACGGCGCATAATAGCGTGATTCCGTAATTAAGCATAAAACCGGTCAGATTGCTAACTGTCGACCCTCCGAAAGACCCTTCGACGATGGAGCCTAACGACATGGCAAAATTCAAATAACTTAAGACAAAGGCGTTCATCGCAAACGTCTGAATCAGGCAAATGGGCATGATCAGATAAAACGTATATTTCAATAGCGGTTTCCAGTTTTCGCGAATAAAGTCGAAGGTGACATTCATTTTTTCGGAAAACGTCCGTTGGCGATAGTATTCAATTCTTGGTTTTAAATAGTCCATGATGTTGCAATTGAGGTAAGACAAAATAATAAAAGATAACACTGACAAATGAGAAGAGAATGATGAAGAGCCTTAAGGCGACCGGAAATTCCGTATGGCGCGTCAGGTAACTCTCTATGAATCCGGCGGTTATAAAGACCGGGATTAATCCGATGATAATTTTTAACCCGCGTTTGGCGCCCTGTTTGAAAGCATATCCGCGCGCGTAAGTTCCCGGGAAAAGCCATCCGTTGCCTAACGCAAAACCGGCTGCTCCGGCAATGATAATCGCTGAAATTTCAAACGTTCCGTGCAGCCAGATAGCCAAAACAGATTCCCAACCGACGTCGTGCTGGAAAAAAAAGGCTTGGAAGGCGCCTACCATGATGCCGTTATAAAAAAGAATCAGTCCGCAGCCTAAACCGGTGAGCAATCCGGCGGCAAACGCCCTGAACGAAACGCCGATGTTATTGAAGACGATATAGAAAAACATCGGCATCTCTTCAGTCCCATCGTAGACCGCCATCGGCTCCCCGTTTTTGATATTTTCTAACGTCATATCTACATAGCCGTTACCGAGAATCAGGCGCACAAACGAATCGTCATGGATGGCGGAAAGGACGCCGATACCGACGCAGACCATAAAGACGATGAACGAATAGAGCAGTTCTTTACGGGAATGATACATCACTTCCGGTATCTCATGCGTCCAGAACGTGATGAAACGCGAGAATTTCTCTTTCTTGTTCTTATACAGCTCGTTATGCAAGGCCGAGGCCAAGTTGTTCAGGTAAATCGTGATGCGCGACTTCGGATAGTGCGCGCGCGAAAACGACAGGTCGGTAGCGATTTCGGTATACGCATCCGCCAGGACGCCGGGATTATGCTCGGCTGCCTGGTCTACCACATCTTCTAACGCTTTCCATTTTTCAATGTTTTGGCGTATGAACGATACTTCTTTCATCGTTTATCAAAATATTTTGCGCAAAAGTAATAAAAAAGCCGTATATTTGCCGTTCATTTTTTAAATTTTTTTGCAAAGGAAAGAAAAATATGGCAGAATCTCAAATCATCACCAGTCAATATGTCCTGATCGACCAGACGCCGGCAGGGGTAGGCGAACGTATTTTTGCGCGTTTATTGGACTATCTGATCATGTTCCTTTATTGTCTCGGATTGTATTATGTGATGGATAATTCGGATTTGTCCTTCATTTTTAACGGGCGATATGGCGTCTTTTGGTTCTTCGCCTTTTTTATTCCGGTTGTTTTTTATTCTTTTTTATGGGAGACTTTCAATCAAGGGCGCTCGCCGGGGAAAATGGCCTTTGGGATGCGTGTCGTCATGCGCGACGGGACGACGCCGACTATTGGCGCTTATTTCATGCGATGGATTCTCCTGATGGTCGATAATATGGCCTGGATGGGTATCGTGGTGATGCTGATCAGTAAAAATAATCAGCGGATGGGCGATTTGGCTGCCGGCACAATCGTGATTAAAGAGCGGAATTACAGTCATATACACGTTTCGTTGGACGAGTTTAATTATCTGCGCCGTAATTACCGTCCCGTTTTTTTGCAGGCCGAAAATCTTTCGCTGGAACAGATCAATACCATCAACGAAGCGCTAACGCGGATGGATGTGAACCGTATGCAACGCATCGCTATCCTTGCGAGCAAGGTCAAGGAGTTTTTGAAAATTTATCCGGCCATGTATGACGAACATTTTTTGAACACGCTGATGCGTGATTATCAGTATTTTGCTTTGGAGGAGATTTGAAGTGGATTTTCACCAGCCGAAGGCTTCTTCATCCATCCACATATCCTGGGCTTTCAGAACTTGTTCGATGATGTCGCGGGCTACGCCTTCGCCACCGTTAATGGGGGATACGTAAGTGGCGATGTGTTTTATTTCAGAGGCGGCGTCGGCGGGGGCTACCGGCAGACCGACTTTTTTCATGACTTCATAGTCCGGTATATCATCGCCGCAATACATGACATCCTTGTCTTTCAACTGCGTTTTTTTCAGAAAGTCCTTATAATCAGTCAGTTTGCAAATGCTTAGCATGTAGATATGCTTGACGCCCAGATTTTCGTATCTTATCTTTACAGATTCGGCAAATCCGCCGGTAATGATACCAATTTCAAATCCTTTCTTGACGGCTAATTGAATGGCATATCCGTCTTTAATATTGACCGTGCGCATCGGCATACCGACGCTATCCAATGAAATCCGGTTGGACGACAATACGCCGTCGACGTCGAAAACAAATGCCTTAATCTTTTTTAAATCGTAGTTAATCATAATGTTATTGATTTTAAAAATGGCCGATATGCACTTTTTCCCACGAGAGATTCGAGACGTCTTTCGGCGGAAGCATCTTTTCTTTGTTTCCGAATCCGATGATGCAGACGATGCCGAAATGGTCAGGAATACCGAGCAATTCACGTATGAGTTCTTCGGATTCAAAATCTCCGGCATAACGGTTGCGGATATGACACCAGCAACTGCCTATCCCCAGGTCTTCCGCTTGTAATTGTATATAGGCCGCTGCAATCGAAGCATCTTCAATCCAGGTATCTATCAAACTCGTGTCGCCCATCATCACGACCGCCAGCGCGCATCCTTCTAAAAAGATCGCTCCCGAATCTTTGCATGTAGATAGCTGTTGCAGCATATTTTTATTGTCGACTGCCACAAACTCCCATGATTTCAGGTTTTTAGCAGTAGGCGCCAATAAAGCGGCTTGCAGCAGTTTTTGGACTTCTTCCGGCGTTATCGGTTGTCCCGTAAATTTGCGCGTACTTCGCCGCGCCCTGATTAATGATTCAAAATTGTTCATGATGCACATTTTTTCGACAAAGGTAATGTAAAATTTTTTGTCTTAAATATACGCAATGCGTTTTTTTTGCGTTTATCATAATGCTATTTAAAATGAAAAGAATGAAAATACGTATTGTAGTCCTGTTTTTTGTATGGATGTTACTGAATATGAATGTATTCGGGCAGGATAGCAAGCGGGTGCAAGTCTTTGGAAATGTGCGCGATAGCGAAGGAAACCCTATCGAATTGGTCAGCGTGAAGGTCGAAGGAACGATTATGGGGACGACAACCAATGAAAAAGGGTATTATTCCATGTCGTTAGCCAAAGGAGATTCTGTGACCCTGATTTTTTCGTGTCTTGGCTATAATAAAGCAAAACGCATCATCCCGGAATTAGCGCAGGATATGCGTCTGAATGTCAGGATGAGCTATACCACGTTTGAATTGGGAGAAGTAACGGTCACTTCCTCCCGTGCAAACGCGGATATGATGGTATCGGTAGACCCGGGCAAGATACGGATTTTACCCGATCCGGCGGGTGGAAGCATTGAAAGTCTGATTGTTACGTATGCCGGCGTTTCGTCGAGCAATGAATTGAGTTCGCAGTATTCGGTGAGAGGCGGCAGTTATGATGAGAATATCGTCTATGTAAACGGTCTGGAAGTGTTTCGTCCGTTTCTTATTCGTTCGGGTCAGCAGGAGGGATTGAGTTTTATCAATCCGGAGATGACGGAGAATGTGCAGTTTTCGGCCGGAGGCTTCGAGGCGCAATACGGCGACAAGATGAGTTCCGTTTTAGATATCACCTATAAAAAACCGCGGGCTTTTGAAGGCTCGGCGAGCGCCAGCCTGTTAGGGGGAAGCGCCTATATCGGCAGTTCGGTCGGGACATTTACGCAGGTGACGGGCGTGCGTTATAAAACAAACCGTTCGCTTTTAAAAACGATGGATACGCAGGCCGAATATGACCCGAATTATACTGATATACAAACCTATATGACTTTTCGTCCGGAGCCTCGTTTAGAGATGGATTTTCTGGGTAATTTTTCGGTCAACAATTATAAATTTACGCCGCGCAGTAGGGAGACGCTCTACGGAACGGCTTTGAACCCGCTTACGTTCAGAGTATATTTTAACGGCAGAGAACGCGACCGCTTTCAGACATTGTTCGGCGCCGTGACATTAAGATATACGCTGAATGAAAATACGCTGTTTGGGGTTCAAGCGTCCGCATTTAACAGCAATGAAGAGGAGAGTTATGATATTAGCGGCAGTTATCTTCAGAATACGGCTGAATCGGCCACTACGACCGAAGATATTATTTCGGCGTTGAATGTGGCTAATTATCACGAACATGCCCGTAACCGGTTGAACTCTAACGTAGCCAATTTCGGCGTGTTCGGCGTGTCGAGAATTAACGATCATAATACCTTACGATTTGGCATAAATGCTCAGTATGAGTATATTACAGATAGAATCAGCGAATGGGAAAGTCGGGATTCGTCGGGATACAGTCTGCCGCAAACCGGTACAACCGTCAATGTCATCTCCAACCTGTTTTCAGACCATACGTTAAGAAGTCGGCGTTATTCGGGGTATATTCGGGACGTATTCAAATTTCGTATTCCTCAGGGTTTATTTACGATCATTGGGGGCGTTCGCGGTAGCTATTGGGATTATAATAAGGAGTTTATATTCAGTCCGCGACTTTCGGTCGGTTTTATCCCGACTGTCCATCAAAACTGGATATTGCGCTTTGCCACAGGCTTTTACTATCAACCGCCGTTTTATAAAGAACTGCGGGTGACATGGCAGGATGAATACGGGAATAATATTATCCGGCTGAATGAGGCCTTGAAGTCGCAGCGCTCGATACATTTTATTCTGGGTAGCGATTATACGTTTCGGGCTGTCAGGCGGAATTTTAAGTTTACATCGGAAATCTATTATAAAATGCTGGATCATATCAACCCTTATACGGTTGATAATGTGAAGATTCGTTATTATGGAGAGAATTGTGCGGAAGGCTATGCGATGGGTGTGGATATGAAATTGTTTGGAGAGTTTGTGCCGGGCGCCGATTCGTGGATCAGCTTTTCGCTGATGCGCTCGCAACAAACCATTCAAACGACGCTTGCCGACGGCTCTGCGGGGGTTATCAAAACGCCGATGCCGAATGACCGGCTGTATAATTTCTCACTGTATTTTCAGGATTATTTTCCCGGCAATAAACGGGCGATGATTAATTTGAAGGGGGTATTGGTAGGCGGGCTTCCTGTCACTATACCTAATAAAGGGTGGGAATCCTTTTCGCGTCGCCTGCCTCCTTATCGGCGCGTGGATATTGGGTTTTCTTATCAGATTGCGGGGGGGGAAGATGCGATTATGGATCGTCGGTTCTTTCGGAGTTTTAAGAATATTTGGTTGGGGGTGGATTTGTTTAATCTCTTTGATATCAGCAATACGAACTCTTATTATTGGATTACGGATGTGTATAATGCGCAACATGCTGTGCCGAATTTTTTGACGGGGCGGCAGATTAATTTTCGGGTTAGTGTGGATTTTTGATTTTTTTTCAGCGGGTGAAGTTTTCTATCAGGCGGAGGTTTTCGTTGATCAGGTGCATGTCGGCATTGTTGGCTAATCTGGGGCCTGACCATAAGAACCTTTCTACTTCATAACCGCCTCGGGGGATTTGGTCTTGTGTAGGAAGGTACCAGTTGCTACCGTTGGTGCAGCCAAGTGCGAGCGTATGTCCGTATTTGCTGTATGCGCGAAAACGGAAGGATATTTCTGATGACGCTTCAAAGGGGATGGGTATCAATACGATGGAACCAATGTTAATAAGCGTCTGATTATATGTGAAATATGATATGCCTGTCTCTCCTTTTTCATACGATTGAAGGATACTTTTCAAAATTCTTTTGTTATCTTCGCTCCATCTGTGTGGTTTACCGGCTTCTTCTTTTGCCAATTGTTGCCGGGCTTCTTCTAACGGGATTAATGGGGCATGCGGTATTTTTACTTCGCCGGTAGCTATCTGCATCTTCTCTTCGCGGTACAAACGGATGTTTTTATATGCGCGTACGGCGTCAATGCCTGCTACGGCGCCAACTTCCATTGCATGGTGGATGTCGCCGGTAGAGCCTCCATTTGCCATGCGCGGAGCTACATCGCCTTGCATCCCGTTAAAAAACAAAGTTATCGCGCCCGATTCTTTTTCAAGTCGGTCTATCATTACGCCCGGCCAGTCCCGCGTCACTTCCGTATTGATTCCGGAAGCTGTAGGATGAGCCGCACAATGGATGATATTGGCAACAGGTTTTTGATTCTCGCTTTGAAAGGAGATGACTGTCATTTCCGAGTCATACGGCGCCCATGGGTTTTGTCCTAAAATCACCTTGTCGTTGGGCAAGAGTTTGCGCCTGTTGATGCCTACTTTACTCTCTGTTGTCGCAACGCCTACTGTGGCAGGTTTCATCTCTTTGAACGCTGCTTTAGCCGCCGCCTGGCATTTCGGAATTAATATTTCGTTGCAGTAATCGGTATCTCCGCCATCCGTAGTATCCGGTCCGGAATGGGTGTGTGTGGCGGCAAGTATCACTTGCGAAGCCGGAATACCCGCCGATTCTCCGCAAAGCAGGCGCAATTTTTCACACAGATTGTTGCCTATTAGACAGACATTTACGCTCATCAGCAATACGCTGTTTCCTTCATACGTCATAGATAGAGCGGTTACTGCGAGGTCGTCGTGTATCGCCGTACTGGGTTTGTCTGAACCGTAACCCATGAATAAACCGCCAAGTTTGGGCGTGATGATTTCGCGGGCTACCCCTATACTCATTTTTCCTGCTTCATGGTTTTTTAATATGGCGCTTGCAGGTGTTACGGTCAGAGCGGCGGCGCCTAATGCCGTACTTCTGATAAAATTACGCCTGTTTGTCATTGACTGTTTTTTATTTCGGTGGCATATTTCTGGATTTTTCTGACAGCCTCGGCTATTTGATCCATCTCGCGGGTAGAACCCAGAAACATGGTTTGGCCTAACCATAGCGATTCTTCGTCGGTAAGTTTGTCGTTTTGAGGACATTGATTCCGCTCAATCCATTGTTTCATGGCTTTTTCGCCGTATATCTTCAGGTAATGCTTGTTTGTGGCTAATCTTGTCACGTAGGCATCCTTGTTAAGACGACCGTAGCCCACCCAGGCGTTCACGCCTTCGGCGCTCAATGCCTGTATAAACCGCTGACGGCTCATACCGGCAAAATGCGATTTGTCGTAACGAAACATATACAGATGATACGATACGCCTGTAACGCCTTCGTATAGCTTTGCGGGCGTAATACCGGGTATTTCGCTGAAAAGTTGGTTCAGGTAGGTAATATTCCGGCTTCTTCTTTTTTCCTGCTCTTGCATACGGTTCAATTGCGTTAAAAGGATACCCGACTGAAATTCGGACAACCGCCCATTACTGCCGCGCGAGCCAGTTTCTCCCGGATTAAATGAAGCGGTAGAAGGCCCCATTCCCTGATTATGGAAGGCATAACAGGCCGTAATAAAATCTTCGCTGTTACTGATCACAGCGCCTCCTTCTCCGCTATTGAGATTTTTGGATGACTGGAAACTAAAAGCGCCGCCAACACCATACGAGCCTACTTTTTTACCCCGCCATTCTGATCCGGGCGCCTGACAGGCGTCTTCAACCACCGGAATGTTATGTTTTTTCGACATTTCCATGATTCGGTCAAGATTGGCAGGAATGCCGCCCATGTGTACCGGCATGAGCGCTTTCGTTGCGGGGGTGATGGCTTTTTCCATTTTTTGCGGGTCAATCTGGAATGTTTCGATGTCGGTGTCTACTAAAATCGGTAGCGCATGGTTGAGTACTACTACGTTGTAGGTAGCCACGAAAGTGTATACAGGGATAATGACTTCGTCACCCGGGCCAATATCCAACACTCCCAGCATGGTGTACAAAGCGGTCGTTCCGTTGGCAACGGCAAGGCAATGCTTCATACCCATCATTTGAGCGTATGCTTCCTCGAATTGTGCCGTTGTTTTGCCGTCTAACCGTCCCCATCGGTTGGTTTTCAGCACATCAATTAGCTTTTGTTCTTCTGCGCCGTCGTACACAGGCCATGCGGGAAATCTGTCCGGATGCGCCTTGCTGCCTCCTAAAATGGCGGGCTTGTCGGTATCGTTCATGACGATGGGCGTGATGTTTTTCATGCTACCCATTACTGTACTCGGAGTCAATGCGATACCCGCGCCTGTAGCTGCCGTTACTCCTAAAAATTGTCTTCTGTTTATCGGTTTCATCTTCGCTATTATATATATGTAGGTAATAAGTTACAAAGAACGGTATAATATTTTAATTATAAAAGCATTTGGGAATATTTTTTTGCCCTGCTTCTCATCATCGGTAGAGACGCAATGCATTGCGTCTCCGCAGCGAGGAAAGATGCAGAATCCAGAAACATGAGGTGCATCTGGATTGCTTCGCAAGCTCGCAATGACGTGAAACAAGATTCGTCATTGCGAGCTTGCGATGCAATCCAGAAGATAGTATGAATAATTCAGGTTAGTCGTTTTCAAAGTTACTAACCCCGAATTGTTCAACCTCTTCGGCGGTTTTCAAGCCGTCCCAAAGAACGAGCCGGTAATGGAACGTGACCGGCTTCTCCGGCGTCAATGTGACCGGTTCCCTGAACAGGTTTGCCGTTGCCGAGAAATAGCCAAATTCACCCTCTCCACTACCCATTGTGTAGGCGAGCATCGGGCGCGGATTGTCCTTCGTATCAAACATGGCTATTGTTACAGGCTTACCGTCGGCCTTGGCTGTGTATGCCATCCAGCGGCACAGCGTCAAACGTCCCTCTTTATTGCCTGAATCGGAAGAAGCGAAGAATTTGCCGCCTGTGTCCATAGATTCAATGAATCGCATACCGAGACCATGATATTCATTGCCGCCGAGGATGGCTTTCTCCTTACCCGGTGGCAAAGTAAAAACGCCCATCCAGTCAAGAACGGTCGCATCACCGGTATGGTATGCGGTTATTGTCCGTTTCTCGAGGACTAATGATTGTCCAACGCCATCCGACCACAACAGGGTCGATTCAACCTTTTTCTCCTTACGACCATTGGATACGGTAAGGGATTCAGAAATCTTAAGCGTCTCCTGTCGTCCGAAATCTTTCGGATTATACTCCTCCCAACAATTCACGCCATCAACTTTGATAGCAAACATCAAACCATGGTGATGCGTATGGTCTATCGGCGCATCCCGTAGAATATTAATGCCACTTGGCGTCATCAGCTTAATGACGTATGGCTTAAAAGTCGTCGGCAGATAATCCCACTTGCTCCGATACTCAAACTGCGCAAAAGTCAATGACGGAAACAATACAAAAGCAAAAATATAAAAATAAAAACGGCTCATACAATTGATAATTGATAATTGAAAATTACTTCTCCCTGACCGGTAATTCCAACTTGAGTCCATTCCGAAAAGTCAATACATCTAACCACAAGGTTCACAAAGTTTTCACAAAGAACACAATTTGCAGATTATGAGAATTTTATCATTGTGCCCTTTGTGGCTTCTTTGTGTCCTTTGTGGTAAAAACTATTTCTCAGAGTAGCCTCATATTGGCCTCACCCAATTTTAATAGCTACCCCCGGAAGCGCCTGCTCCACCGGAATATCCATTTTACCAAAATGCGTAATATCAGGGCCTAACACATTATTGCTTGCCATGATTTCATCCCAGGAAATGGTTAACCCTGTGTATGCCGAATCTCTTCCCTGAATAGCGATCAGGGTCGAACGCGCCATGTCGTGCGCATCGTTCAACGGTTTATTAGTACGGATAGAAGTCACCCAGTCGATATGTTCACGAACATAATGGTCAATCTCACCGATGATTTTACCGTTTTCATCCTTTTGATATGGATATTTCCATATTTCATTTCCTTCTGTGTCCCAGATCGTATCGGCACAGTTTGTTTTGCCTTTGGTTCCCATGAGAAATTCGCCGATGTTATTCGAGCACTTTTCAATGGCGCGGCAATAACCTCCGATATGCGCTTTATTGTCGAATACATAATCTACGGCAATGAAATCATATTTATTCCCTATATTCGGATGAACCTTAGCGCCGAATCCCATGGCATGAACGGGGGCTTTGTTACCCATAAACCAGGATATGACGTCAATATTATGTATGAGGTTGGCAACCGTATAATCGCCGCCCAGAAAAGGGAAATACATCCAGTTTCGTATCATATACTCGGCGTCGCTCCATTCCGGCTTTCGATTTGTTTGCCATTCATAACCGATACACCAGTAACAACTTCCGCCGACTATATCGCCAATCAATCCGGATGCCACCTGCCTGTATGTTTCGATATAATTCTTACCATGACGGCGTTGTGTGCCGCATACGACGGAAAGCCCTTTCTGGTCGGCCTGCCGCGCAGCCAGCATAACCTTACGCACGCCCGGCGCATCCACAGCGAATGGCTTTTCGACAAACGTATGTTTTCCTGCCGCAATAGCCGCTTCAAACATCGCAGGATGAAAACGTGAAGGCAAGGCGATGATCACCGCATCTATATTGCTGTCCAACACTTTTTTATACGCATCAAAGCCAAGGAAAGCATCCTTTTCCGTGATGTTCTGTTTGCCTCGCTCGTTCAGGAGATTCCTGCATGATTCCATACGGTCGGGCAGAATGTCGGATATGGCAACAATAGATAAATCGTTACCTGCCTCAAGTAAATTGAGCGCCGCTCCGGTGCCTCTACCCCCGCATCCTATCAAACCGAATCGCAATGCTTTGCCATCCGGCGCTCTGTCTAACGAAGGGGGCAGATTCAATTCCTCGTTAGTCTTTAACCTGATTTCTTCTTTTTTTTCAGTTGTTGAACAACCGCTTAGAAGTGATGTCCCCCCCAATATCAGGGAAGAACCGGTCACTGTTGTTGATAAAAAATCTCTTCTTTTCATTTCTCTAAGGTATTAATATATTTTCGTAATTCCTAATTGTCTTCTTAGCCGCCCAAACTGCCCCCCTAATCAACAACTTCTGCCATTCCGGATTATTCATCGCAACCGTATCATGACCCAACGAAAGGTAAAACCCCCTGCCTTTTCCATACCTGGTGATGAGCACTACCGGTTCGAGTTTGTCGGGTGTGTTTTTATACTCATCAGCCTGAACAGCACATAACACCTCGACCGACGAGCTAAATTCCTGGTCAACCCATAACTCATCCCGAATGGTAAACGTATTTATCCCTTTAGTAATCGGATGTTTTCTATTAACCATCATCACGTTGAAATCATCAACAGGGCCATGATGGGTCTTATCACCCCACCGTCCTCCTGCAATTTCCAAATAAGGCGCCCAGTCGTAATGTGTTGAGCTAGCCGCATGTACACACACAAATCCGCCTCCGCGTTTTATAAAATCGGCAAAGGTTTGTTTTGCCTCTGTATTCCACTGACCCTTCAATTCCGGCCAGGCATTCCAATTACTCACAATTACATCATACGCCTTCAACATCAAAGCGTGGACAGTATCCGGTCTTTCCGTAATATCTATCGTACAATCCAGATTACGCGCCAGCGTTTCCTGAATCAGCGGCGTTGTACTTTTCCAATCATGGTTATTATTCCCCGACAAAATCAATATCCTCACAGCCCTTTCCTCGGAACAGCTCATCAGAAGCAGGATAAATATAATGAAAAATACAATTTTTGCTTTCATGATCAAAAAGATAAATGGTTAATGATTAATGATTAATGGTTAATGATTAATTCTTCATTGTTCATTGTTCATTCTTCATTGTTCATTCCATAGATCAGTGATGTACTTCGCACTCTGCCGCAACAACTCCGGCGTCCCCGCTACTTCAAGCGTCGAATATTTTATTTTATCGGAATCTTTCAGGACTTCGATGACGCCTGCAATGTCGATTTTCCCTGTGCCGACCGGTATGGTTGAAAAGCCGCAGCCATAAAGCGTGCCACGCTTCGGTACCCATTCCTCTCCGAGGTCTTTCCAGTGGATGTGGTAAATCTTGTCCTTGTAGGTCTTTGCCAGCTCTACCGGGTCAGTTCCGCCGAGCCATGAATTGCCGGTATCCATATTAACACCAAGCGACTTAGGATAGCCCAGCAGCGCCATCACATCGCCAATGCCACTGATACTGTCCGTGATAGGCCCATGCGGTTCAAAAATGATATTAACGCCATAATCTTCCGCCATGCGGCAAGGCTGATACAGCTTTTCGGCACAGGTGAAAATACACTGATCGTAGCTGAGCTTCTTCGCCCATTCACTCTTAGGATATGTTTCAGTCGTTACCACATCGCGGATCCCTATCGCCGCCGCAAAACGAATAGCCTGCATGATCTCGCGTGTCTGATATTCGCCCGGATTCGAGGCTTCCAGCAACGCAGCATGCGCACTGATCGTCATAATCTCCATCCCATATTTCTCAAAAAGCCTTTTGACATCAAACGGATTACTATCCAAACTGACTGAAGCCGAAAGCCCCCCAGAAGCAAACATACTGCCCCCAGAGTGTGTATCGGTAATATCCGCACACGTGAAACCCGCCTCTTTCGCAAGTCTCAGATTATGTTCAACGCTTGTATAAGGCTCAAGCGCCAGAAAAACGCCAACTTTCATAATTACCTCCTTTTTTAAATGTTCCACATAAAACATCGCAAAGTTAGCATTTCTTTCTAATAAATCAAAAAAACAAATAAAAAATCAGCTAAAATGATACCACTCCCTTCAAAGTTTGTATACAAACCGGCCCAAGCAATCCTGACTCCATAAGCGGTGTGTCCTTCCACAATACATTATTCGGCGATCTTGTCTTGCTATATGTATCCACATTTGTCCAGGTATATTTTATAGGATGACTGCCTGTTATGTCGCCAACAATCCGGTTATTCCATGTATTGATGACCTCTACGCGGAGCATATTCTCGCCCTGTTTCAAAACGTCAGTCACATCAAAACGATAGGGCGGCGTCCAGACAATTCCCAAAGGCTGACCGTTCATCCAAACATCCGCGACTTCTTCAACACGTCCCAAATCAAGAAAAATGCTTCCTTCAGCAGGTTTGTCGAAAGTGAAGGTCTTTGTATATGTAGCAGTTCCCGAATAATACTTGATGCCTTCGTCCGGTGAATCCGACCACGATATGAGTTCAGGAAATTGTACTTGCTCCGGCCCTCCCCAATTCTTATCGAACCAAACCGTCCACTCGCCGGTTAGCGCCAATGTATTCACTATATTGTCGATGCTTGTTGCTTTAGAACCGTGATTTAACATATATTGTCCGTTTTCATGAAACAGGATGCCGTCCTGAACATATTCTATTTGTGGAGGATGCATCGACGAACTGATTGCCGTAA
>Ga0099364_10006889_pt1 | contig 16411 bp, 8 predicted proteins | sample TergutTh196P3_FD_73070 | JGI IMG/M metagenome (GOLD analysis project Ga0099364, IMG submission 73070) | Microcerotermes parvus P3 segment gut microbial communities from Pointe-Noire, Republic of the Congo - Th196 P3 | ecosystem: Host-associated > Arthropoda: Insects > Digestive system > Gut ...
AAACTATTTTTTGAAAACGGGTTTGACGGGTTTATACCGAAGCCGGTTGATATTCAGAATTTAAACTCTGTCTTGAATACATTTATCCGCGACAGACACCCCAATGAAGCGGAAAAATACAAGATATATGCGGTTGAAGCAACGGCCGCATCGCTGGTGCCTGCGCCGGAAGTGAGTCAAAAAATGCTTGAAATATTCCGGCGTGACGCTGAAAAAGCGGTGGTAACATTGCGGGAGACTGCCGCAAACGGCGACATAAAGCTGTTCACCACCACCGCCCACGCCATGAAGTCTGCGCTGGCGAATGTGGGCAAGAGCGAAATGTCGCAAACGGCGTTGACGCTTGAAAGTGCCGGGCGTAACGGCGATACGGAATTTATCGCCGCCAACCTCGAAGCTTTTTTGGAATCTCTTGAAATGCTTATAAAAACTTTGACCGAAAATCTAATCTCAGCGCCCCAAACAGATAACGATAGTGTGGAAGACTGTCAAAATGAAAGTCATTTTGACTTGGCGTATTTGCTGGAACAACTGCAAATTATAAAGTCTGCTTGCGAGGCTTATGACGATGCGGCGGCTTATACCGCACTTGACCGCTTAAAAGAAAAACCGTGGAGAAAGGAGACAGTAACTGCGTTTGAAAACATCCGGGACACGCTGTATTTACACAGCGACTTCGAGACTGCGGTCGAACAGGTTTCGGCATTAATAAATGCCGCGGCACTTTTTGGGGACATTATTTATGAATAAAAATAAAGTATTCAAAAGAATATACCGCGGTCTAAAACTGACAGTTGCGGGTTTATTACTTTTAAGCATGACGCTTATTGCATTTTTAGGGTGTGATAACAAACCAGCAAACGATGAAATTACGGCTGCAGACTGGACTCTCTTTGATATTCCCGGTATTACAGATGATGAAATACAGGCTGTAGAGTACCTTCGTACCCAATACGAATCTTTTTCATTTGGTATTTTACCCGGCACCGAGGCTTTTTATTCTGAAAGCGGTGAAATAAGGGGCTATGCCGCCCTTTTTTGTCAATGGCTTAGCCGATTATTTGGCATAAATTTTTATCCGGAACTTCAACAGTGGAATAATTTGTTCCCAACCCTTACAACTGATTTTGCAGGCGAGCTGACAGCAACGCAAGAGCGTACAGATGAGCTCGGATTTTTCTTTTCTTCGCCTATCGCAGAGCGTTCGGCAAAATATTTTCGTACCATCGAAAGCCAGGGGCGTTCAGAAATTATAAGGACACGACCCTTAAGGCTGGCATTTTTAGAAGGCACCACAACTGCAGTAGCTGCAATTGAAAAACTTGAAGAAACATCAGTTCCTTTCGAAGCGGTTTTTATTAACAATTACGATACTGCTTATCGCTTGTTGATAAGCGGCGAGATTGACGCTTTTGTCGAAGAATCAGTTGCAGAAGCAGCTTTCGATCTATTGGGAAACATTGTTACCGAGGATTTTCTTCCGCTTATTTATGAACCGGTTTCACTTTCCACACAAAATCCGCAGTTCCGGCCTATCATCAACATTGTAAATAAAGCTCTCCAGCACAATGCGGATATTTATTTACGGAGTTTGTATGATCAAGGAATGAGTGAATATGCACAGAATAAATTTTTTATGCGCCTTAACGAGCGTGAATTGGCTTATTTAAGAGAAAACACCGCGGTGGCATATCTTGCCGAATTTGATAATTACCCTTTAAGTTTTTTTAATGACAATGAAAATGAGTGGCAGGGAATAGCCGTTGACATATTAAAGGAAATAAGCGCCTTGACCGCACTGACTTTTGAGCCGGTAAACGAACCCAATGTAATTTTTTCGGATCTGCTGACAATGCTGGAAAATGGCGAAGGCGCCATGCTTTCCGAACTGATCCGAAACGATGTACGGGAAGGCCGGTTTTTATGGCCGTCGAATCACACAATGCTGGATGATTATGCGATAATCTCTCTTGCTGCAACGCCGAATATTAATGTGCACAGGGTTATGCAAATGAGGGTAGGTATTATAACAAGCACCGCCTACGCCGATTTATTTAAGCTGTGGTTCCCCAATCACCCCAATGTCATTGAGTACGATGATACAAATGCCGCCTACAAGGGACTGGAAGACGATGAAGTTGATCTTCTGATGCTAAGTATGAGGTATCTGTTTGCTGCTGCGAATTATCTTGAGAATCCCGGTTTTAAAGCAAATATAGTATTTGATAATACTTTCGGCTCTCTTTTTGGATTTAATAGAAACGAAGCAATTTTATGTTCAATCATTGATAAAGCAATGGCTGTTATTGACATTGAAACAATTTCCTCACAATGGATGAACAAAACTTTTGACTACCGCTCAAAAATAATTGAAGCACAAAAGCCATGGTTGATCGGCTCTATTGCGCTGCTGTCGGTAATCATTGTCCTTACATTAATTTTATATCTGCGGAACCGAAATATTGGAAAAAAGCTTGACAGGCTAGTGCGTCAGCGTACAATGGAACTTGACGCATCTCGGCAGGATTTAAGCGCCGCCCTTCGGGAAGCCGAAACAGCAAATAATGCGAAGTCAGTATTTTTAGCCACAATGTCACATGAGATCCGTACGCCCATGAACGCAATTATGGGGGTAGCGCAAATAGTACTTCAAAAAGAAGACCTGCCCAAAGAATACGCTGCCGCCCTGGAAAAAATTCATAATTCCGGAAGCAGCCTTCTGGGAATTATAAATGATATTCTTGACCTTTCAAAAATAGAAACAGGCAAACTTGAGCTTGCCCCTGTGGTATATGACATCCCCAGCCTTATCAATGATACTGCACAAATGAATATTGTAAAGATAGGTTCAAAAGAAATCAATTTTATCGTTGATGCTGATAGGACTTTGCCGTCAAAACTTTACGGCGATGAGCTGCGCATAAAACAAATACTCAATAATCTTTTGTCAAATGCAATAAAATACACAGACAAAGGGCATGTTAAGCTGTCGATAAACCATTCTGAAGAGGGCAGAGATGTGATGCTGTGCATTGCCGTTGAAGACACAGGTCAGGGCATGAAGACCAAGGATCAGGAAAAGCTGTTTTCTGAGTATTTACGTTTTAATGTTGAAAACAATCGTAGTACTGAAGGAACCGGGCTGGGTTTATCAATAGTCAGGAAACTTGTTGAAATGATGGACGGCACAATAAACGTACAAAGTAAATACGGCGTGGGCAGCACATTTACAGTAACAATAAAACAAAAGTTTGTTCAGTGCAAAGAGATTGGGAAAGAGGTTTCTGATAATCTGCGTGACTTTACATTTATGGGAGAAAGGCAAAGTTTAAAACTGAAAATTGTCCGCGAACCCATGCCGTACGGCAAAGTGTTGGTTGTTGATGATGTGGAAACAAATTTATATGTCGCTCATGGGTTTTTGGCGCCATACAAGCTGATAATTGAAATGGCAAACAGCGGTTTTGAAGCTTTGGATTTAATAAAGAGCGGAAAAACGTATGATATTATTTTCATGGATCACATGATGCCGCAGATGGACGGAATAGAAACCGCACAAAAACTTCGTTCTTTAGGTTACAACGGCGCAATTGTAGCATTAACCGCCAATGCTCTTACAGGCAGCGCTAAACTGTTTTTTGAAAACGGGTTTGACGGATTTATCCCAAAGCCGGTTGATATTCAGAATTTAAACGCCACCTTGAATACATTTATCCGCGACAGACACCCCAATGAAGCGGAAAAATACAAGGCGCATGCGGTTGAAACATCGGTCGCATCGCTGGTACCTGCACCGGAAGTAAACCGGAAAATGCTTGAAATATTTCGGCGTGACGCTGAAAAAGCGCTTGTAACATTGCGGGAAACATCAGCAAACGGTGATATAAAGTTATTTACTACAACCGTCCACGCCATGAAGTCTGCGCTGGCGAATGTGGGCAAGAGCGAAATGTCACAAACGGCGTTGACGCTTGAAAGTGCCGGTCTCAACGGCGACGCGGAATTTATCGCTGGTAACCTCGACGCTTTTTTGGAATCTATGGAAAGTTTGATAAAAACCTTAATTACAGCGTCCCAGACAGATGATGCCGGTGTGGAGGATACGGTAATTGATACGGAGGACTTTCAAAATGAAAGTCATTTTGACTTGGCATATTTGCTGGAACAACTGCAAGTTATAAAGTCCGCTTGCGAGGCTTATGACGATGCGGCAGCTTATGCCGCGCTTGACCGCTTAAAAGAAAAACCGTGGAGAAAGGAGACAGTAGCTGCAATTGAAAACATCCGGGACACGCTGTATTTACACAGCGACTTCGAGGCTGCGGCGGAACAGGCGAAGGTAGAAATAAATAAAACCGAAGGAAATTATGAAACAGTTTTTGAATAAAACAAATAACAAGTTGTTTTTTATTTTTATTATGTTCTTTGTTACCGCTACACTGATGCTTTTGGTAACAGTGGTAGTTTCCGTTTCAATAGACCGTATGGAAAAGACGATGGAGGAAAGCGTACAGAACCATTTATTATCCGCAGCCCAGGCGGCTTCGACGTTCCTTACGGTGGAGGAACTTGAATTGTTCCATACGACCGGGGATATGGAAAAGCCCGAATGGGAATCTATAAGGGGCAGGCTGAAGCAATTCGCCGAAAACTATCGTTTATTATATGTATCCTACTGGCGTTACAGCGACGGATGGTTTACATACATCGTTGACAACGACGAAGATGAAGAGTTAATGGTTACGCCAAACATGTTTTTGGATGAGGATGAGGTCACAAAAGAGGCGGTTTCCGCCATCATGGCCGGGGAGAGCTGGGTTGCGAATTTGGGCGCTTATAGTACATCCTGGCATAACCTGATTACCGGCGCAGCGCCGGTATTTAATGAGAACGGCTCGGTGTACGGCGGTGTTTATGTTGACCTAAGTGATGATATTATTCTTGCCCAGCGGAGCAGCAGCATGATTATGCGGACGATTCTGGTCTGCTGCTGTATTTTGTCGGTATTATCGGGATTTCTGGGGATGTGGTTATACCGAAAAAAAGCCGCTCAGAGTGAAAACGCCAGCCGTTTAAAAAGTCAATTTCTTTCCAGCATGAGTCATGAAATTCGCACGCCAATGAATACAATTATTGGCATAACGCAGATTGAGATGCAAAAAGATGGGCTGCCCAAAGAATATGCCGAAGCTTTTGATAAAATTTATAATTCAGGCAATAACCTGCTTGGTATTATCAACGATATTTTGGATCTTTCAAAAATAGAAGCAGGCAGACTGGATCTTAACCTCTCGGAATATGACACGCCCAGTCTCATCAATGATGCAGTACAGATCAATATTGTAAGAATTGGCTCCAAGGATATCAAATTTATAATTGATGTTGATAGAACACTGCCGTCAAAACTTTACGGCGATGAACTGCGTATAAAACAAATACTCAATAACTTTTTGTCAAACGCAATAAAATACACAAACAGGGGGCAAATCAAGCTGACGATAAGCCATTTGCCGGAAGGCGAAGATGTGATGCTGTGTATTACCGTTGAGGACACAGGCCAGGGCATGAGCCAAGAGGATCAGGGAAAGCTGTTTTCAGAGTATTTACGTTTTAACGTTGAAAACAATCGCAGCATCGAAGGAACAGGGCTGGGTTTATCAATAGTCAGGAAGCTTGTTGGAATGATGAACGGTACAATCAATGTACAAAGCGAATACGGGAAAGGCAGCATATTTACGGTAACATTAAGGCAAAAGTCGGTTCAGTGCGAGGAGATAGGGCAGGAGATTTCTGACAGGCTGCAAAGCTTTACGTTTATGGAAATGAAGAAAAGCCCAAAACAAAATATTATCCGTGAATCAATGCCGTATGGGCGCGTTTTGGTTGTTGATGATGTGGAGACAAATTTATTTGTCGCTCATGGACTTTTAGAACCATACAAACTGACAATTGAAATGGCAATCAGCGGCTTTGAAGCGTTGGACTTAATAAGAGACGGGAGAACGTATGATATTATTTTTATGGACCACATGATGCCGCAAATGAATGGAATAGAAACCACACAAAAAATCCGTTCCCTTGGTTACAATGGCACAATCCTGGCGCTGACTGCCAATGTCCTGGCGGGAAATAAAGAACTATTTATGAAAAGTGGTTTTGACGGATTTATACCAAAACCGATTGACATTCAGGATTTAAACTCCGCCTTAAATGTATTTATCCGCGACAAATACCCAGAAGAGAAAAGAGAAAAGAAAAAAGAGAAAAGCGGGGAAACCCCGCAGGTTCATCCGTCTGCAATGAATACCAAACTACTAGAGGTGTTCCGGCGCGATGCTGAAAAAGCAATTGTAACATTGCGGGAAACAGCGGCAAACGGCGACATAAAGCTGTTCACCACCGCCGCCCACGCCATGAAATCAGCGTTGGCTAACGTGGGTGAGAGGGAAAAGTCGCAAACAGCGTCTGCGCTTGAAAACGCAGCCTTAAACGGCGATGTAGAATTTATCACCGCAAACACGGAAAACTTTGTGCAAGCACTTGAGCGCTTTGTAAAAGAATTGACCCCGGCGGAATCCGCATGCGTTGATGAAACAAATCTCCAAGAGGATCTAACATTCCTGGCGGAGCAATTGCAAGTTATCAAAACCGCCTGCGAGACTTACGACGATGCGGCAATTTATGCCGCACTTGACCGCTTAAAAGAAAAACCGTGGAGAAAGGAAACAGTAACCGCGCTTGAAACCATCTGGGATACGCTGTATTTACACAGCGACTTCGATGGGGCTGCTGAGCAGGCTTCGGCATTATTAAATGCCGCGACTCTTTTATGAGCCTATAACAATATCGTGATATAAAAAAAGGTGTATGATGGTGGCTGCGACAATCAATAAAATTATTCAAAGATATCAGGTGCGCTTTGGGGTACATGGCGGAGATAAAGTCAGAGAAACATTTAAGGAAGAGCTTGCCTATGAATCAGGAAAATTGTTCATTACCGTTTTTATAGGTCTTGTCGTCTGGCTGCCGTATATTCCGCATGATTCTAAACTACATCAATTTCCATCGTTGGCTCTTGTCCTTAGAATTGGATTAAGCCTGCTTTGTATCAGTTTAATACTGCTTCGTTTTACAAAAACATTTCATCACAGAGCACCCGCGCTTTTAATGATCTTTGTGGGGTATTTTTATTTAGCGACATCTTTTGTCACGGCAACATCCGGAACCTATGCTTCATCATATATAGGCGGGTATATTTTCATTATGATGATGCTGATAATTGGACCATTCTCGTTTAAATTTAAAGCGTTTTTCAGTATATCATCGGTTGCATTATTTTTTCTGGCAGGTTATTTATCAGGATTGGATTTCAAAGCCGCTCACATCAATTACTCCGTTACCGATTTAATGGTTGCGCTTGTTACCAGCCTGTCGCTCAACTATATCCATAACGGATTAAGGTACAGAACATGGGGACAGCGGTATGAATTACAGGAAATGGTGAAGAAAGAGCAGGAAAATATAAAAACCATGTCCGAACTTGCCAGAAACGCGGAAGAAGCGAACAAGGCCAAGAGCAATTTTCTGGCAACGATGTCGCATGAGATCCGTACGCCATTGAACGCAATATTGGGAATAGCGCAGGTGCAGATGCAAAAAAATGACCTGCCGGGCGAATATGTGGCAGCGCTGGAAAAAATACATAGTTCCGGCAGCAGTTTGCTGGGGATTATCAATGACATTCTTGACCTGTCAAAACTCGAAACAGGTAAAATGGAGATCAACTCCATTGAATACGATATACCAAGCCTTATTCATGACGCAGTGCAATTAAACATAGTGCAAATCGGCTCCAATCCAATTGAGATCATGCTAGACATAGACGAAAATCTTCCGTCAAGGCTAATAGGTGACGAGTTACGTATAAAACAGATATTAAACAATCTGCTGTCTAACGCCATTAAATACACCGATAACGGGTATGTGAAGCTGTCTGTAAGTCATTCGGTGTGTGATAAACCGGATACAGCATTCGCTGTAATGCTGCGTTTTATTGTTGAAGATACAGGACAGGGCATGAAGCCGGAAGATGTAGAAAAGCTCTTTTCCAGATATGTACGTTTTAACATTGAAGCCAACAGGACCACCGAGGGGACAGGCATTGGCCTTAACATCACACGGAATCTTGTGGAACTCATGGATGGCAAAATAGAAGTGGAAAGTACATACGGCAAAGGCACTATATTTACGGTGACGATTAAGCAGAAAGCTGTGGTGTGCGAAGCTATAGGCCATGAGCTTTCACAACAGCTTCGCGGCTTTGTATTTTCGGGGAAAAAACAAAGCGCCAGTTTAAAAATTCTTCGCGAGGTTATGCCCTATGGGAAAGTATTGATTGTGGACGATGTGGAAACGAATTTATATGTAGCAAAAGGGCTGATGGCGTCTTATGATTTACAAATCGAAACGGCTGCCAGCGGTTTTGCCGCTATAGAGAATGTAGAAAGCGGCAAAACTTACGATGTAATATTTATGGATCACATGATGCCGCTTATGGACGGAATAGAAACGACGCAGAAGCTGCGTAACATGGGCTACAAAGGTGTCATTGTGGCGCTGACAGCCAACGCGATTGCGGGCAATGCCGAGATGTTCAAACAAAATGGTTTTGATGATTTTATTTCAAAGCCGATAGTCTTACGGGACTTGAACGCCGTGTTAAATATGTTTGTCCGTGACAGACACGCGGGAGAGACAAGTAAGGGCGTAAAAGAGGCAAAAGGTAAAAAAACAGAAGAATACTCGCAGTCCAAACTACTTGAAATATTCCGGCGCGATGCTGAAAAGGCGCGACTAACACTGTTGAAAACAGCGGCAAGCGGCGATATTAAGCTGTTCACCACCACCGCCCACGCCATGAAGGCTGCGTTGGCTAATATAGGAGAGAGCGAAATGTCGCAGGCAGCGTTTGCGCTTGAAAGTGCCGCCTTAAGCGGCGATATGGAATATATAGCCACCCATACGGAAAACTTTGTGGAAACGCTTGAACGGCTTGCAAGAGAGTTGGCCCCGATAGAATCTGTATACGTTGATAATGCGAATATCGCTGAAGATACATCATTCCTGACTGAGCAGCTCCAAATAATCACCGCCGTCTGCGAGGATTATGACGATGAGGCAGCCTACGCCGCACTTGACCGCCTGAAAGAAAAAACGTGGAAAAAAGAAACAGCAGAGACACTTGAAAAAATACGCGACATGCTGTTTTTACACAGCGATTTTGACAGTGCTGGGGAACAGGCAAAAAAGATGATGGATAGAAAATGATACTAATGTTTGTTATTTTGTTGATTTTCTGTGAAAAGAACTGTAAGCTATATAAAGTACCTTTGATGAAGGATGATCCATGAGCACCGTATTTATTGTCGATGACAATGACACTAATCTAATGACGGCAAAAACAGCGCTGGACGGTATATATAAAACCTATGCCCTGCCGTCCGCCGTCAAAATGTTCGCCCTGGCAGAAAAAATCATGCCCGATCTTATCCTCTTGGACATCGATATGCCTGATATGGACGGTTTTAAGGCAATGGAAATCCTGAAATCTGACAACAGGTTAAAATCCGTCCCTGTAATTTTTCTAACCGGCATAAGTGATCCGGCAGCGGAATTACATGGTTTGGAAATGGGTGCGGTTGATTATATTGTCAAGCCCTTTTCTAAGCCCATCCTATTAAAACGAATTGAAATCCAGCTTGAAGCAAGCAAGCCGACAGAAGAGAGTCCACAAGCTCCAAGTACCCCAGTTGATGTGAGCGTAAATGTCAATTTTACCAAAGGATCTTATATTATCTTAGAAGATAAAAGGGTACCAACCCAGTTTTATATCATTATAAAGGGAGAAGTTTCCCTTTTCATAGAATCGTACGTCCCTACCGGAAAAAAAGCCGATATGCTTGGTCCCGGCGATTTTTTTGGTGTAATATCCGCCATGTCAGGTCATAGGCAGATAGAAACTGCCAAGGCCCTTACAGACGTAGTATTGATGCCCGTACGCTGCGAGCATTTCAACCAGTTTATTCAGGAAAACATCCAAATAGCAAACAAGATACTCTTTGGGCTTTCCCAGAAAATGAGCTACTTTAACAGCTTGCTTGCAGGAATCACCTTTAAAAAACGCTCGAGGCTCTCTAACCACATCCTTTTTAACGTCGCCGAATATTATGCAAGTCAGGAACAATACGATAACGCCCTCTATGCTTTCAACAAATTCGTCAAAAACTGCCCGGACGATGAAAACATAGAAGCTGCCAGGCAGCGCATCAATCAAATATCTATCTTTGTAGAAAAAGAAACGCAGTATAAAAAAGTCAGTGAAAATGTACGCATTTATCCCAAAAACACCTTAATTTTTTGCGAAGGCGAAAGCGGCGATGAAATTTTCTTTATTAAAAGCGGCATGGTTAAGATTTCCAAAGTCGTTGAAAAGAGGGAAATCCTGCTCACCGTCCTGGGCAAAGGCGATATATTCGGCGAAATGGCGCTCATTGAATCCAAATCCCGCGATGCCAGCGCTGTTGCCTACGAGGAATTGGAAGTTATGGTTGTCAGCAGCAGTAACTTTGAAAACTTGATAAAAACCCAGCCTCTGCTTATCTCCCGCCTGACCACGCTCCTTGCCAAACGTATATGGATAATCAATAAGAAGATATCCAATATACAAATCGCCGATCCTGTGGGCCGGATGATTGATATGTTGTTTATCCAGCTTGAAATGCAGCGCATCAATATGAAGACTGAAACTACGTTTGTATTTGACATCGGTCCGGCGGAATTAATGAACATGATCGGTTTCTCCCCCATTGAGGGAGGTATAGCTATTCAAAAGCTTTTAAAATGCAAATTTATGGACCTTGTAAAGGATAAAATAGCCATTAAAGATATGTTTGAATTTACTAAACATGCCAATTATTACCGTTCTTCGCGCTAAGGTATATTTATGAAAACAATTTTTATTGTAGACGACAACGATACCAATCTGATGGCGGCAAAAACAGCGCTGGATGGTGTGTATAAAACCTACGCTCTGCCGTCCGCAGCGAAGATGTTTAAGCTTGCGGAGAAAATTAAACCTGATCTTATTCTGTTGGACGTAGATATGCCGGAGATGGACGGGTTTGAGGCAATGCAGGTGTTAAAATCAGATAATAAACTACAGTCGGTTCCGGTAATTTTTCTTACGGCAAAAGATGACGAGGCAACGGAAACACGCGGTTTTGAAATGGGCGCTCTGGATTTTATTAAAAAACCCTTTTCTGCGCCTATGTTGATAGAACGAATTGAAAAGCATATAAGCAATTAACATTATGAAGGGATACCAAAAAAGAATAAACGACAGGCTTCACTTTGTGTTTGTTTTCTTTTTTGCTGCCGCTACCCTGATGCTTTTGGTGACAGTGTTGGTTTCCATTTTTATAAACCGCATGGAAAAGAAAGTGGTGGAGAGTGTACAAAACCACTTGATAGCCGCGGCTCAGGCGGCTTCGACTTTTCTTACGGTACAGGAACTGGAACTGTTTCATACAGCCAGAGACATGGAAAAGCCCGAATGGGAATTTATACGGAGCAGGCTGCGGCAATTCGCCATAGAACACCGTGTGCTCTACGTATCCTACTGGCGTTACATGGACGGGCAGACTCAATACATCATTGACAACGACGAAGATGAAGAATCAATGGTTACACCGGAGTTATTCACCAATATATATGAAGATGAAGTCACGGCCGAGTCGGTTTCCGCTATTATGGCAGGAGGCCCCTGGATTTCGGATTTGGGCACTTACTCCGGATCATGGTATGAACTGATTACCGGCATAGCTCCGGTGTTTAATGCCGATGGTTCGGTATACGGCGGCGCCGAGGTTGATTTAAGCGATGAAATTATTCTGGCCCAGCAGCACAACATCAGGGTTATGCGGATAATGCTGGTCTTTTCTATTATTCTCTCGCTGCTATCGGGATTCTTTGGTATGAGGGTATACCATAAAAAAGCTATTCAGAGTGAAAGCGCCAACCGCGCAAAGAGTACGTTCCTTTCTACCATGAGCCATGAAATTCGTACGCCTGTAAACGCTATTTTGGGAGTAGCGCAAATAGAGCTGCAGAAAGGTGATCTGCCAAGTGAATATACTGAAACTTTTGAAAGAATCTATCAGTCTGGCAACAGCCTACTGGAGATTATAAATGACGCTCTTGACTTGTCAAAAATTGAAGCAGGCAAGATGGAACTTAACCCAATTGAATATGATATTCCTAACCTTATTCATGACTCAATGCAGTTAAATATAGTACGAATCGGATCTAAACCAATAGAGTTACTGCTCGATATTGAAGGGAGACATCCGTCAAAACTAATCGGCGATGAAATACGAATAAAACAAATAGTAAACAACCTGCTTTCTAACGCCATTGTTTATACTGACAAAGGCCATATAAAGCTGACGGTACGTCATTTGACAGAGGCATCTGCTGTAACTCTGTGTCTTACTGTAGAGGATACAGGCCAGGGTTTTATGCCAGAAGACTTGGAAAAACTTTTTTCGGTCAACCATGTCTCTGGGGGAACAGGTCTTGGGCTGAACATAACCAAAAGACTCGTAGAGTTGATGGGCGGTACAATCAAGACAGAAAGCACATACGGCAAAGGCAGTATATTTACGGTAACAGTCAAACAAAAGGCGGCGGAGTGTGAGCCAATTGGAGAAAATCTTGCCCAACAGCTGCGCGGATTCACATTTACAGGAACAAAGCAGCGTGCAAGGCAGAAAATTGTCCGCGAACCCATGCCCTATGGCAAAGTGCTGGTCGTTGACGATATGGAAGTGAATTTGTATGTTGCTCAGGGCTTAATGTCCAAATATAATATGCAAATTGATACTGCAAACAGCGGCTTTGCGGCGATAGAGAAAGTAGAAAGCGGCAATACCTACGATGTGATATTTATGGATCACATAATGCCGCTTATGGACGGAGCGGAAACTACGCAGAAGCTGCGCACTCTGGGCTATAATGGTGTAATCATGGCCCTTACGGCCAGTGCGTTGCTGGAAGAAGAAAAGATGTTCAAACAATATGGCTTTGACGATTTTATCCCCAAGCCCGTAGACCTCAAGCTCTTAAATGTTGCGTTGAACAAATATGTCCGCGACAGGCACCCCGAAGAAGCTAAAAAATACAAGATATTGGCAAAAGAAGGCTTATAGATAAGGAGCGGAACGTCTTATGGCACCCTGCTATATGTTCTTTCAATATGATAACGGCCTTCGTTTTCCATTTCGATGGCCACTGCCGTATTTATAAGGTCATTAAAATGCCACCATTCAGAGGCCAATGGAATTAAACCCGCATTGGTACAATATCTTTGCAATAAAATTGTTCCTTCTGTTGCTTTCTCTGAAATCTCCGCATCTATCCACGCGGTGGTGGAGCGGGCATGCACGGTGGAATCAAATACAGCCGAAGCCACGCTAAGCTCATGTATGGGCGACTGCATGGGAAACTCAGTGTATTCGATAATAAACATATATGTATACGTGCCTGTAGTTCTTGTTTGCCAGCTGTCAATTCTGGCAAGGCTTGTATCTATTGCTGTTCCCCTTTGATGATTGTACGGGGCTTCAGCCAAAAACCATCTTATATTAAATGAATCTGCTGTTATACCCGCTCGGATTTCGGGATTTGTATGTATCAAATTCGAGAAATGTTCATGCAGATAATCGTGAGCTTCGGCTGGCCGGAATGCCTCATAAATAACCAGAGTGTTACCGTCGGCAAGGGCGGCTTGTTGTGCGTCAAATACTTTCATGGCCATAGCGTATAAAACCGGAGAGATATATTCTTCTCTTCCAAGCCGAGCATTATAATCCCATCCTGTATATAATGCTTTTCCGGTAATATTGGGTATGTCTACGCCGGAAGATCTAAACAAGGAAGCATAGGTGTTTGTATTGTCGAAGACAATGGAAGGGATAATGTCAGGTAAATTGATTAGACAGAATTTATGCATAACCCATCCCCTGACGGTATTACCGATAGTATCAACTTCTATATACCACCAGTCATTCCTTTCTCCTAATATTGTAAAACCCTGTCCAGCTTTTAATTCCATAATTACAGTTGTATGTTCCTGTTCTGTTCTGTAGACTGGAAGGTCTATGGCAGCATAACCGCTTGAACCGTTGATTGGAAGTTCAAACACCTTGTGTTCCAAAGAATAAAGAATATGGCTATCATCATATATTTCTGGCTGGCCGATTATATTGTTATTTGTCCTGCTATATACAAAAACAAAAACCACAAAACAAATAATAAGCAACAAAATAGAAAATAGTAGTATCCAAACCCTCTTCACAAGCTGTTACCTCCCCAATACACCGGCTAACGGGGTAAATTGGTTTAATAAAAATAATAGTATTAAATGTGCCGGATAAAACACATAAAAAAACCATGTCATAACTTTGCACTTTTTTCCCATCTTGCCGTTGAACATTAACAGCAATGGGATAGTAAGGAAAATGCCAAGCTGAAACCACTGTGGAAACCGCTCGTTAAAAAATCCGAATCTGTAAAACTGTGGTACTAGGTGGCACACAAAACCAACTATGGAGAAGCCGATAATTTGCCGTTTTAAATTTCCATGAAATACACCAAACACAAGTATCCATAATACCGCAACAAAATTCCAGTTGGCTGTGTATGAGACAGCACAGCAGGCCGCCACTATAATCAGCTTTAAGATGATATGTATTTTTTCATTCTTAAAAGTAGTTAAGGCTACTAGACCCATAGCAAGGGGCCAAACCACGCTTGTAGCCTGAAAAAATGAATAACCAAAACTGAGATTGTAGGGAAGATGTGATACAACGGCAAGAATAAGCAGCCGGATAATATATTTTTTTACATTTGAGGTATAATAAAACCCTTGTGCAATAAAAAAACAAAACACAGGAGCGGCCATTCTGCCGGAAAACCTAAAGATCAGGTTAAGCAATTCATTGTGAGGTATAAACACAGATACAAAATGGTCAAAAAACATGGCTACAGCGGCGATTATTTTTAATTTGTTTGCAGTTAGTATATGTATTTCTCTGTTGCCCTCAACGTTCATAATACCATCCTGCCTATTTGATATATGGCAAACGCAGCCAGCCACGCAAAACCAGTCTGGTACAGTATAATAAAAAATGTACCTGTTAGGCTACCGAGTTCGCGCTTTACGGTAGCAACTGCCGCTACGCAGGGTGTATACAGCAAGGTGAAAACCAGGAAGCTGAATGCGGAAAGCGGCGAGAATAAGGTAAACAAAGCCTCACCAAGCTCCGGCCCGCTTGCCCCTGTCAACACCGCCAAAGTGCTGATAACCGCTTCTTTTGCCATAAAACCCGTAATAAGTCCTGTCGAAATACGCCAGTCTGAAAAACCAAGGGGAGTAAATATCACACTGATTGTCTGCCCAATGGCTGCCAGCATGCTGTCCGCACTGTCATTTACATAATTCAAGCGTATATCAAAGGATTGCAGGAACCAAATAATAATGGTTGCAAGGAAGATAATGGTAAAGGCCCTATGGATAAAGTCTTTTGCTTTTTCCCACATAAGCAATAGGACGGTTTTTAAAGACGGGAAACGGTAATTTGGAAGTTCCATAACAAAGGGTACGGGAGCGCCCTTATAAACAGTCTCTTTCATGATAAACCCCGAAAGGATGGCCATAACAATCCCTATCACATAAAGACCAATCATTATAAAGGCATGATGTCCCGGAAAAAACGCAGCGGTGAACAGGGCGTAAATGGGAACTTTGGCGCTGCAGCTCATAAAAGGCGTAAGAAAAATGGTCATTTTTTTGTCACGTTCACTTGCCAGGGTCCTTGTTGCCATAACCGCCGGAACGGTACAGCCAAAGCCCATAAGCATGGGGACGAAACTGCGTCCGGAAAGGCCAATTTTTCGCAAAGGTTTATCCATAACAAAGGCTATTCGTGCCATGTACCCTGAGTCCTCCAGCATTGACAGGAAAAAAAACAAAGTGACAATAATGGGAACAAAGCTTATAACCGCACCAACTCCAGCAAATATGCCGTCAATAATCAACGACTGAAGAACAGGGTTAAGCCCATAGGCTGCCAATGCGCCTTCAACAACTCCGCTTACTTTTTCAATTCCCACATCCAATAATTCACTTAAAGGCAGCCCTATTACACCGAAAGTGAGCCAGAAAACCGTGAACATGATTCCCAGAAAAGCGGGAAACGCCCATACTTTGTGGGTTAAAAGAGAATCAATTCCGACACTGCGCCGGTATTCGCGGCTTTCTTTTACTTTTACAACACAGCTCTCGCAGACATCT
>Ga0099364_10006890_pt1 | contig 16408 bp, 14 predicted proteins | sample TergutTh196P3_FD_73070 | JGI IMG/M metagenome (GOLD analysis project Ga0099364, IMG submission 73070) | Microcerotermes parvus P3 segment gut microbial communities from Pointe-Noire, Republic of the Congo - Th196 P3 | ecosystem: Host-associated > Arthropoda: Insects > Digestive system > Gut ...
AAACGGAAAAAATAAGCCTTATTACGTAAAATCAGGAGGGAACAGAACAGCATATTACCGTTCTGGCAACGAGAGCGCTAAAGCCGTTTACCGCATTCTATCTGAGTTGATATTAGAAGGCAGCAACCGGACATTTGATGTGTTGAACAGTAATTACAAGTTATCTGATCATAGCTTCACGTTGCTAAATTCTGCGATCATAAAGAATAATGGCAAATCAATCTCCATGCCAGAGGATTTGGTTTCATTCGGATTGTTGGGCGATGGAAACAGACTGACTAACGCAGGAGCTTTATTCGCCGACTATTGTCCGGTATATAATTCCCGCATATTTTGGACTCGCTGGAATGGGTTGAGCAAAGGAGCCGGATTAATAGAGGCTCTAGACGATGTTGAATATTCTTCAAACATACTAATGCTTGTACAAAACGGTACTGACTTTATGACAAAGCACAATAGAATTATGTGGAATGTTGAAGGTTTGCGAAGACGAAACTATCCGGATTATCCCCAAGACGCTCTCCGTGAGGCATTAATCAACGCATTGATTCACAGAGATTATATTACAATGGGTAGCGAAATACATATAGCCATATATGATGACCGCATCGAGATCACCTCCCCCGGAGGCATGTATGGCAACAAACCAATTCAAGAGTTGGATTTAACCGCAGTTCCTTCAAAGCGCCGTAACCCTGTTATTGCCGATGTGTTTCAACGCATTGACTATACAGAGCGTCGAGGAACAGGTCTAGGAAAAATACTAAACGGATACAGAAATTCTGACCGCCAGCCGAAGTTTTATTCTGACGAAACAATGTTTCGGATCACATTGTATAACTTGAATTATGGCACGGAGCTTGACAAATACGCCAATGGAATTCTAAATGGCGGCAAAGTCTCAGAGAATGTCTCAGATAATAACTCGGACTATGTCAGTGACATTGTCAGTGACAACAAACGCCACCTCAGACATATGCAAATTCTAGATATATTTAGACAAAACGGGACTATGACAGCTTTTAAACTAGCGTCAACTCTTATGGTTTCCGAACGGACTATATTTCGGGATTTAGATTTTCTTAGAAAACATGACATGATTAAACGCATCGGTTCTGATGCCAGCGGCTATTGGAAAGTTATAGATAAGGTCGGCGGAACAGATGAATGAGATTAACATTTGGTGATTGAAAGAGTGTGTTTTATGCTTTTATATCATGGGAGTAATGTAGCGGTTAAGGAACCAAGATTACTTCAACAGACGCGAGGGCTTGACTTTGGCGCCGGGTTCTACCTGACGACAAAGGAAGATCAGGCAAGAGAGTTTACGTCTGTTGTCATAAATCGTCGTAAGACAGGAACGCCAACAATAAGTGTTTATGAATATGATGCGATAGCTGGGGATAAGACTTTGGATATCCTGACATTTCAAGAGCCAAATGCTGACTGGCTTTTGTTTGTAAGGGATAATCGGCTTAAAACATATACAGGTACCCAATATGATGTTGTCATTGGACCGGTAGCAAATGATAGGGTGTTTCCGACGATTCAAGCACTCGTCATTGGGCAGTTTTCTATTGAAGCTGCATTAGTGGAGCTAAAACCATATAAGTTGTTTGATCAGTATTGCTTTGCATCGGAAAAGGCATTGTCAATGCTGCGATTTGTGAAGAAAACAACCTTGTAATCTTGTTAGCGTGTAAGGAGGCCAAAATGATCGTTCAGGAAAACCTCAACGTGATGCTTACTTTTATTACGCCAGGCATCATACAAATGCTGATGAATAACCGCGACATCACTTCCGAAGCAGCTTCCATGCTTTTATACAATTCGAAGCTATATAGACTTTTAGAGGATGAGTCGACGAAGCTATGGCATTTGAGTTATCCGATACTTTACGACATGCTTGAAGAGGAATTGACAACAGGGGAAATAACTTTTCCGGAGGAGCAGTAAAGATGACGAACAAAATGCTAGAAATACAAGATGAAGTGATGTTCCTTGGGTTCTGCGTGGAAATCTACAAAGCAGAGAAGCAAATGAGCGGGCAGGATGCTTTCAACTATCTGTACCGCACCGGAGCAACGAATTATATCAGAGATTGCTATGAAGGGCTGCATACGACTGGGCATCTCTACATTATCGACAGTATTGATGAGTACATACTTAACAACAATTAGGGCTATTGCGAAACTGTAGACAAGCAAAGCGGGTGTCCGGCAGAATCAAGCATAATTTTCTTTTCTGAGTAGGCGGGTAACAAACCGCATGGATTGAGTGATTAATATATTGTGAGGGAAAACAGCAGATGAAGGAAATAGATGATTTTATTGAATGGGCTAAAAGCAGCAATTGGAAAATCGAATTATCCTCTGAAAAAAAACACTTCACCAATGAAATTATGCAAAGGTATTCCCCTATACCTGTCGAGTATAAATCTTTTTATGAGTTGATCAATATTTGCATCAACCAAAGCGATACAAATTGGTTTCTGTCCGAAAACGATTTTTTAGCAATTGATGGTGAAGGGTTTGCTTGGAATACATTTGAAAAAATGAGTATATCTGCTGCAGACGGCGATTATGCGCTAATCAAGCAAATAGAGGAGTATTGGAATTGTCATTTGCCCATTATGATGTGTGTTGGCGGCGAATATGAGTACTATGCAATCAATGTGATTACTGGAACGGTGGTAAACGGCTTTGAGCCTGAATTTGAAGAATCATCTCAAGTTGCCGATTCATTTTTGTCATTTCTATCAAAAATCATAATTGGTGAAATCAAGGTATAACATTATTAATAATAAGCATTACTGATATTATTCCTTCCGTTCTTTCGCATCGTGACGATCTGGAGGGTTCCGGTTGTTTTCACGTCGGCTTCTGAAAACCCATGCCGAGCAAAATTCCTGAGGATCTCCTTTGGCGAGTAAAACCGGACGTCGCCGCCTTTGAAAAGCAGAGGCACGAACGGGTTGACCAGTATCTTGATTAAAGAAGGCACATACATATCCGCAAGGTAAATCACGCCGCCGGGCTTCAGCACTCGCCCTGCTTCTTTGGCAAAGGCTCCCACATCAGAGAAGTGATGATAGGCCGCACAGACAGTGATGGCGTCCATAGATGCATCCGGATAGGGAAGCTTTTCACATCCCGCCACATGGAACTCCATGCCGGGATTTCTCATTTTAGCCAGTTCTATCATCCGCTCTGAAATGTCTATGCCAAATCCTCTGATTTGCTTTCTGGTATTCATGGCAGCCAGGAGCGAGCCTGTTCCACAGGCGACGTCCAAGATACTTTGGTCGGATTGCCAGTCCATCAGCGGCAATAACGACTGGTGGATTCGACGCGTGAACTGACCTTCGCGGCTATTGTCGTAACCATCGGCTTTCTCGTTGTATGCGCTTCGTGATCTCTCGCTATAGTCAGCCACAACGTCATGCTCCCATCATTGTTACCTTATCCTAAACCTTGAGGTTGTTCCAAACGTTTGCTATATGCGCAATGAGAAACATGCCTCCAAGGATAGCGAGCGGATAATTGCTTCGCCATAAGCCGATGAAAGCATAATAAACCGGCGGCATGGCGACCAATAGGCAGAGGATGAGCGGAAGGCTTTGATACCCCTTGAAATAGAACGCCCATCCGATAAAGTACCCGGCAATCGCAAGCGCGGCGATACAGAAGCAGGCCTTCTCTTTCCCGGGGCTAAGCGAGAACCATTTCGCGTCGCCGCGCACGAGAAAGAGCATAACGAGGATACACGACACGCCAAACACTTTCTCGATGGCATTCAACAACATGGATTTATCCTGCATTTCCATGAGCGGATTGGATGCCAACGGAATCCACGGCATGACGATATAAGGCAACTCCTGCAACGCGAAAAGGGCGAACCCAAGCGTGAACAAGCCGAAGTATAGATTTTTCGTAATACGGAACCACTTCACCATACAGAAATGCCTATCTTTTTTTCCAGCCGTTCGAGTGCGTCCAATACTATCTGTTCACTTAAGCAGATTGCCGCCAAGGTCGATAAGGCCATTATTCCAGTATCCGCTGAAGTTGTTTTTTTCGACATCGCAGTCGCGCAGGCTTATTCCGCTGCCTATGAACACTGGTTCCGAGCCCTCGATCAGTGCGTTATCCCGGAACGAACAACGCTCAAACAGCAGCTCGCCTTCAAACTCTATAACGCTCCATAGGAGGCTTTTATTCCCGCTAATCCTGCAGTCACTAAACTTGATCGATGCGCCGTTTCCATAGATAACGCAGCCATAAGCCCGATTATCGGTAAAATCGCATCCGGTAAAAATAATATCGTCGCCGCGCCATAGGTCAACAGCCCGTAACGAGCAATCCGTGACGGTCGTATCGGAAATCCGCGCGGATGTGCAGTTCCACAGTCTGATTCCAATTGCCCCGCAGCCGTAAAACAGGCAATTATCCATCGTGATATTCGTAGATTGCTCAAACCACACGACGCCCGCATCGCATTCGTATTCGCCTGTAACAGTATGCCCGGCCCTGATTCCGGACAATGTGACGTCGTTGCAATCCATAAACTTCATAACCTCTGAAAACCTATCCGGCGTAACGAGTTCCACAGTTGCACCGGATTCTGCTTGCAGCGTCAAGCCGTTAACGCCTGACACCAGCAGCGCTTCTTCTTGGTTTCCCGCGTTTGCGTAATGGCTCCCGCTAGTGGTAACCGTTGATAAATCGTAAACGCCCGCCTGGATCGTTATGCAAGTATCAGGCGCTATCGCGTCAATCAGCTCCTGCGGCGTCGACACAGAAATATTTCTCGCGGGCTTAGACGGCATGATGTCCAGGCTTTTTGCGATGGCGGCTGCCTGTTCATCCGTTACCGCATTATCTGCAAATTGAAGGCCGATATAAACCTGCATTTCCTTATCGTAGGAAAGAATCAGCGGAACAGTAATCCAAGGGACATCCGGCATAGCGCCGGGATGATTTTCGATTTCTCTTTCGTCCATGTAGGCAAACGTCGCGACAGCGGTTTCGCTGTTCTCCGCTTTTTTGACCGGCGAATAAGAATCCAGATAATGCATACTGCTCAAACGCAACGAACTGTATACAGATTTATAGTACTCTTCTTCCGGAATCTCGCCCTCATATGGAGTGAATATAGCAAAGCCGATAAACCCGATGTATTCCTCGTCGTTGTAAATTTCCATTGGCGTAAAATAAAGCATTGTCTCTCTTCTATCGCCTTGCGGCAGTTGGACGCGCCAACCTTCCGGCAATGAGAGGGAAACGCTGAATGGGATTGTGTCGTAAATCTTTTTATTGAATTCGTTTTTCCCATCCTGATAGGCGGGAAATTTAATGACAGAAGCATTCTGGACGGAAGCTTCTACATTACTGTCTATATAGATCACGCCATCTTGGATAGAAAGCCGGCAGTCTTTCGACACGTATCGGAAAAAAGGCAAGGATACAAAAGTTCGGTTATCCGTCAGCTCCGGCGGGGGATCAAAAGGAATGGGAACGCTTTCCTCTGTTGCATAATAATCCTTGCCGATCCAAATACGAATATCCCCACCGATTTGCACCTTTCTCTCTACTCCGTCCCAAATCACCTCCATACCGAGTTGCTCGGCAATAGCGCGGAGCGGAACCATGACATTTCCTTCATCTGCATCTGCAAAATCTTTGCTATAGGGGGCTGGCGCTTGGATAAGCTCGCCGTTGACAACAATCGCACCGTTGATAGAGGCGCCCCTATCCTGTACGAGATTGTTTAGGAATGGTTCTGCGCCCAAAGCTGCCGGACAGATACAAGCCAACAAAACGAATGCTAATAAAAAGGAAAGCCATTTCTTTGCGTTGTCCATCTGAAACCCACCTTTTTTAACATAATCCCGATTTTGCTGATTTCCTGTCAGCCTGCTGAGAGCGCCAACCCATCCGACATCAGCATGAGGCAGGGTTGACCGTCGATCAACTCGAATTGATCAAATAGCAGGAGAACAATCACTGCAATTGTTTTCGACCTTCGTGAAAAGGATGCCTCTTTTCCTTTGGATTCTTCTGCGTCTTTTCATCAATTCCTTCTTAGCCGATCCCCTTTTGACCTGCTAGCTTATCCCCTGAGTTGAGCTTCGCCTATTGAACGAATCTTCACGCTAGTGCTTTGCCACTATTAGCTGTTGCGGAGCACAAGGCATTGCTCTCTTGGGCAAGTGATATATGGATATATTAACGGATTTCAAAAAAGGCAAATGTAAACGAAAAGAACACCCTATTATCTCTAGTAAGCGAAGCTGTTCTTTATCACGGGAGTCTGCAAGGGAATCCATACCATAAAAGAGAGGCTGTGGTACAAAGATGAAAAAAACAAGCCGGAAGATGCTGACGGTCCTGTTACTGATTGTGCTCCTGTGGTCTATCTTGCCGGCAACCAACACCCTGGCTGCGGACCCTTATGTGAACGATAGTCACATCAATGCCGACGCGAACGTTGACTTAACGCAGTTCCCTGCCTATCCGGAGCAAGGCGGCGTCAAAGTCAATAAGCTATCCGATTGGATAGACGATGAAATCGCCGAGATCACCTTAAGCTTGCAAGGCAGACCGGTACAAACGCCGATAGACGTTGTACTGGTGCTGGACCGTACGACAAGCATGGGCAGCGGGGGGGACGATACATACAGCCGATGCACCAATCCGTCGCACTATACCGAATATACTTATGTGAAGGAATTGACGTATCAGGTCAATCCGAACGCGAGCACTGCCAGAGCGAACGACGGTTGGACTACCGTAACCGACATTGTCACGATTACGCTCCTCTACCACCAAAGGCCCGGGGGGAATTATGCGAAAAGATTGGATTCCATCACCGTAAGCGGTTATCGCACTACGGTTGGGAGCATGGATACCCCAGCCGGGAATGATGGGACAGGCGCGCCGGTACTCTACTATAGGCGGTCGTATACCAATTACACCACATGGACAGAAAGTGCCTGGAGCGCAAACCTTACCTATCCGGTCGCTTTGCGCAACTTTCTGACTTCCTCCACCGGAGAGAATCCCGGCTTCGGCGGATTGGCCCCGGTTTCCTGGATTGCCCCTGAACCCATGAATTTTCCCAGTGGCAACGGCGCAACCAATACTACCACAAATATTTATCCCGGCAGGGATACCTATGGTGCGACATACGGTTGCACCTACCGCATCGACGATGAGAGAAAAGCCGGAAAAGCGTTTGTAGACGCGATCTACGCCGATTATGCAGACGGCTCGCCAAGCCAAAACCGGTTAGGCGTGCTGTTCTTCAGCAGTCCCGGAAGCACAGTAACCGCAAGCGGTACGACTGGCGGGGCTAGCCATTCGAACAATCTCTATGGCAATACGGACCCTAATAAAACCTACCTGAAAGGGTTTATCGACTCGACGACATTGTCCGGAAGCACAGACTACTGCTCCGGTTTGAATGCAGCGTATACGATCCTCAACGCCAGGTCGCAGGCGGATAAAGACGCCCGCCCCGCGTTCGTCGTATTTATCAGCGATGGGGTTCCAAACCTGAACAATGGCGCGGCAGAAAGCGGGGCAGCCCTTGTGAATGGCGTCGGCTATGTAAACATTACGAACGCGCGCAATACTCTGGAAAACGCAGGGGTGACGATCTATACGATCGGCCTGAGCGTCACCAGTCCGGCAGGAAATGAAGTATTAAGGAAACTCTCTACCGGCAGGAGCCTGTATAATCGTTATTATCCTGTGCGGGATCCCGCGGTTTTGCCCGAGGTTTTCGTGTCCATCGCCGACCAAATCAAAGCGACTGCAACAAACGCTGTGATTATCGATGAATTGAGTGAATTCTTTGACTATTATGAGGATGACGGCCACAAACCGTCGGTAACGGCGGGCGCCTTATTGCCAAACACGATAAGCAGCAGCGGAAACGCAGTGCTGAATTGGGAGTTGGGCAACATAACGGGCGACGTCGCCACGCTGACCTATTATGTTAAGATAAAAAGCGGCTATCAACACGGCGATTTCACGACGAACAGGGAAGCCTATGTGGATTATCAAAACTATCTGGATCACGATTGTCGTTACTACTTTCCCGTACCGAGTATCATGATTGAACTGGTCATCGGTCCGCCGACGGAAGTCGAAGAGTTGGCCGGGAACAGAAAGACCGCAATCCGATGGTTGGACCCCCCGGACGTGGAGGTGACCCAATATCAGATCCGGATCGACGGCGGCGAATGGGCGACTTATGAAATGCACGAACTCTCCTTTGACGCTGCCGCCGGGAAATGGTACCTCTTGTTCCGCGAGTTGGTGAATGAGCAGACCTACCACTTCGAAATCCGCGCCGTCAACGCCTTTGGCCTAGCCGGCGACGCCTATTCGATTGATTCGACGCCGAAGTCAATAGGGGATATAGGCGGGGACGATGCGGACCTTATCTCTATCCATGGAGTATATCTCGTGCCGGATGACGGTTGGATCGTCGGCGCGAGCGGCGTAGGCCTATCTACCGTCAGGCCCTATGAGATCACCATGGAACCGGATACCACCTTAAACCATTCTTCCCTCATCAAAGACCGTATCATTCTAGGCGAGGACGCCACAGTGGTTATGTATAACCATTATGACTGGCGGGATGAGGTCGTCTATGTGGACAGGCTGGACAACGAGTCGAACTGGAAAGAAGAAGTACATATCTATCTCGAAGTAACCTCAGGAAACAGAGAACAAATCCGATACTACGACGTGGAGATACGGGCGCCCGGATTTTAACGACGCCACAATAAGAATATCGCTATTATTACTCGAACTCTATCTCACCCAGTGGATTGATTGGTAAAATATAGATATAATAATTCGTGAAATAACAGGACGCCGATTGTCTGGCGTCCTGTTGCATGGTATGCTTTATACGTATACCAAATCAGAGAGGATGCTATCTTGCTTGTGAAAAAAATGGTCGCTTACGTCTTAGCGGTATTGTGCGTGTTATCCCTAAACGCCTGTAATAAGGACAGTTTCGATGGGAACGCAGCTTTGCCGGTTGTAGACGAGGATATCGCACACATGGACCCGCCTGTGCCTGTGCCTATGTCTGTGCCGGATTATCCGGTTATAGACGGCAGTTCCTCCACCATGATACTGCATGCGGCGATACGGGCCTACCTGACCGACGCGTATTTTGTCGACCCGCATAGTCAGACTTACGCAGCGCTTGAACGCCTTATACCCGGCAGCGACAACCCTGCCGACGTTGTGCTTGCTGTAAAGTACTATGACGACACGCTACAAGACGCCAAAGCGCGCGGCGCGGATTTGGTGATAACCCCGATAGCCAAAGAAGGCTTCGTTTTTATTCTGCATAAGGACAACCCGATCGAGAGCTTAACACAGGAGCAGCTCAGGGATATATTCTCAGGAAATATAAAGAACTGGCAGGAACTCGGTGGAGCGGATGAGGAGATTATCCCTGTCCAGCGAAACTGGGACTCCGGCAGTCAAACCGCCATTCTTGATTTTATGGGCGATGTACCGCTTCGGGATATGGCGGAGGACGATTCGATCAAACTTGCATTGTCTATGGGCGGTATGATCGAAACAGTCTGGACGACCGGAAGCGGCGCCATAGGATACAACATTTACAGTTGGTCTTCGGGACTGGGCATGGCTTTTGGAATGGATAACCTGAAACTTCTGGCTGTGGACGGAATCGAGCCGTCAATCGAAAACCTTTCCAATAGTAGTTACCCGCTCATGGTGTATACGTATAGCTACTACAACCGCGGCAATTCGAAGGGTGAAGCGCTTACGGATTGGCTGTTGACCGCCGAAGGGCAAAGCGTGATAGCAAGCGCAGGGTATGTGGGCCTTTTCGGAGATTACGCCCAGGGTGAAATGCCCGATTTTTACAAAGATGAGTACGAATCTACGGTTAAAATAGAAGAATACTATAGGGAGAACGGGATGTTGGTTTGGGAATCGATGCTGTTTGACGCCGAACGGCTAACAGATACGGAGCAGACGGAAGCGCTTGCCATAGGCAAAGGGAAGGCTGTAACCGTATTGTATCTGGCGCATTTCAATGAGCTCCTCAGAGAACGCGAGTACACCCGCTTTATCGTGTTGACAAGAGAAAAAGGCGGCGCCTTCGAGGTCATTCACGAGGGGGAGTGGAACGCTAGCGACGGCCCCCCTAACAAAACCAATCAACAGTAGGTAGCTGGCGACTGTTAAGTCTACAAGCTGCCGGACCGCCAGGGGGAGTCCGTCGCTCAGGCTGCTACGGAAGATGGTCCTCGATGATATCCCGCAAGTGTACCGGATCCGCGTCGCTGCAGATCAACTTCTCGATCAGCTCTTGTACAAAAGCCGGCTCGGTGGAAATATTCGCTATCCTTTGCACATTCACGCTGAGATGACCGCTGCGTTGCTTTTCTTCCCGGCAGGAAATGCCGTAAGAGGTGACTACCCCGCTGTCTTCCACATATTCCGTGGATTGGATCATTTCATACCGGATCGAATTTGGCTTTGTCATTGTACTTCCCTCCATTGTTAAATCAATTCGTTCAATATTACAATTCGTACTAAAGTGATCCAGTTTTTGCTTTTATGGAAGAATAAAAATATTTAAATTTATGAGCCATTTTTCCTTCTTGAATACTCCTTATGTATGGATTTCCATCCCTGTCGCATAATATTACATAAAACATGAAAATACATAAATAATGCTTGCATAATATAAAATGACGATGTATTATTATGAAAACGATGAAAATAGCAGAATCCATTCGCCTTAGACGGATGCATCTGGTAGGGGAAGGGAGAGAAGGGGGCACAGGAAAATGGGTATGAATGTGTTGGAAGGCGGCGGCATTACTTCGCCGAAAGGCTTCGTTGCGGGTGTAGCTATGGCGGGAATCAAAACGCCCGGCAGATACGATCTGACGATTGTACACTCTTTGTTTTCCGCGTCAGCCGCAGGCGTATTTACGCAAAACTTAGTCAAGGCCGCGCCGGTATTGCTCAGTCAGGCCTATCTGGCAGAGAGCGCGGGGGCAGGGCGCGCCGTCGTCTTTAATAGCGGATGCGCCAACGCCTGTACAGGCGATAAGGGCCTGGAAGACGCGCGGCAAATGACAAATAAGGTGGCACAAGCTTTAGGATGCCCGGGCAATGAGGTATTGGTTGCTTCCACAGGCGTCATCGGCGCCTATCTGCCTATGGAGAAGATCCTGGCAGGCGTCGACTCGGCGGCAAAAGAGATGGACGCCAAGAATGGGGCTTCCGCCGCGCAAGCGATCATGACGACGGACACGATACCGAAGGAAATCGCCGTCGAATGGGAAGTAGCGGGGAAGACTGTGACGCTGGGCGCGATGGCAAAAGGCTCCGGCATGATCCATCCCGATATGGCGACGCTGCTTGCGATCGTCACTACGGATTGCGCGATTGCGCCGGCCTTACTGCAGGAGGCTTTGATGGAAGCATGCGACGCTACATTCAATATGGTCACGGTCGACGGCGATACCAGCACCAATGACAGTCTCTTTTCCCTGGCAAACGGGCAGGCGGCCAATCCGCTGCTGACGAGTAATACAGATGCGGGCTATGCCGAATTCGTAGAGGGCTTGACCTATGTGTGCCGCCGTATGGCGCAACTGATCGCCAGGGACGGAGAAGGCGCCACGAAATTTATCGAAGTGGTGATCGAAGGCGCAAAGACGCGGAAGGACGCCCGCATTGCCGCCAGGACAGTCGCCGGGTCCTCACTGGTCAAAGCCGCGATTTACGGCAAAGACGCCAACTGGGGCCGCGTACTTTGTGCGATGGGGTATTCCGGCGCCGGCTTTGATCCGGCTATCGTCGATTTGTACTTGGGAGACATTCAAATGATGGAAAAGGGCAGCGCGCTGATCTTTGACGAAGCCAAAGCTTTGGACTATTTGGATAACAAGGATATCCGGATTCTTGCGCAACTGCATCAGGGAGAGGAGCGGGCGGTGGCCTGGGGCTGTGACCTGACCCATGATTATGTGACGATTAACGGCAGCTACAGAACCTAAGAGGAGCTGCGCGGGACACGGTATATCTTGGAAAACGAGATGAGGCGATTTATGATTACTCCATTAGAAAAAGCAGAAATACTGACGGAAGCCCTGCCCTATATTCAAGCCTTTTATGATAAAATTGTCGTGGTGAAATATGGCGGAAACGCGATGACCGATCCGTTGCTGGAAGAGCTGGTGTTCAAAGATGTGATTCTGATGAAGCTCATCGGGATGAAACCGGTTCTGGTACACGGTGGAGGGCCCATGATCAACAGCTGGCTTGAACGGCTGGAGATCGAGGCGGAGTTTATCGACGGCTTGCGGGTGACGGATCCGGCAACGATGGAAGTCGTAGAGATGGTTCTGGACGGGTCGGTGAACAAAGGCATAGTCAGCAGAATTCAGAAACTGGGCGGAAAGGCTGTCGGCTTGAGCGGCAAAGACGCGGGTATGGTGCTGGCCCGGCGCGTCACCAAACCTCAGGATCTGGGGTTAGTGGGAGAAGTCGTCCGGGTCGATCCTTCGCTGATCTACACGTTGATCGAAAGGGGCTTTATCCCGGTCGTCTCCTCTGTCGGTTCAGGGGAAGACGGGCAAAGCCTGAATATTAACGCGGATACCGTAGCCTCCGCTCTGGGAGGCGCTTTGAAAGCGCATAAGCTGGTGCTGCTTACGGATGTGGAAGGGATTTATCTTGGCGAAGGCGACGAGAGAAAGCTGGCTTCTCAGATTGAAGCGGCTGCGATCCCCGGGCTGATCGAAAGCGGCGAGTTAACGGGCGGTATGATCCCCAAAGCTTTGGGATGCCTGGAGGCGGTGAACGCGGGCGTTAAAAACGTCCACATCATCGACGGGCGAAGGCCCCATGCCTTGCTTCTGGAGGTATTCACCGATGAAGGCGTAGGAACCTGGGTAAATTGAACGGAAGAGGAAGTGAAAACATGGAAAATCAAACGATGGTGGGAATGGGACAGGACTATGTCATGAATACGTACGGGCGTTTTCCCATGGGCATCGCCAGGGGATTGGGCGCCAAGGTTTGGGACGGCGACGGCAACGCGTATATCGATTTGGTCGCCGGTATTGCGGTGAATAATGTGGGGCACTGCCATCCGGATGTAGTCAAGGCGATCAAGGATCAGGCGGAGGTGCTCTTGCATTGTTCGAATCTGTATTGGAACGAAAACCAGATTCTGCTTGCCAAAAAAATAGTAGAGAACAGTTGCGCGGAAAAAGTGTTTTTCTGCAACAGCGGCGCCGAAGCCAATGAAGGCGCGTTGAAGCTCGCCCGCCGCTGGGCCAGCAGGAAGGGAAAAACGGATAAGGTCCAAGTGATCACCGCCTTGAATTCCTTTCACGGCAGGACGCTGGGGGCATTGTCCGCGACCGGGCAAACCGTATACCAGGCCGGCTTCGGGCCCATGCTGCCCCAGTTGACCCATGTGCTCTACAACGATCAGGAATCCTTGAAAGAAGCGGTCAGCGAAAACACTTGCGCCGTATTAATCGAAACCTTGCAGGGAGAAGGGGGTATACTTCCCCTCGATCCGGATTACCTGGCTTGCATTATGCAGCTAAAAGAAAAGTACGATTTCCTCCTGATGATCGATGAGGTACAGACGGGGATGGGCAGGACCGGAAAGCTGTTTGGCTACCAATACTTCGATATCGAGCCGGACGTCTTTACTTTAGCAAAGGCGCTGGGCGGCGGCATGCCAATCGGCGCACTGTGCGCAAGGGGCGACGCCGCCTTAGCCCTACAGCCCGGCGAGCATGCTTCTACTTTTGGCGGCGGCCCCCTGATTACCGCGGCTGCACTGGCTTCCTTTGACGTGATCCTCAAGGAGAAACTGGCGGAGCAAGCTACAGAAAAGGGCGATTATATCAGGGACAAGGTCAGGGCCTGGACGGGCATGAAGAATACGATCAAAGAAGTACGGGGGCAGGGCTTGATGGTCGGCATAGAACTCATTCCCGAAGGCCTGGGCGTTAAGGTCGTAGAGGAATGCAGGCAGCAAGGCGTGCTGATCAACTGTATCCATGGGATGGTTCTGCGTATGGTACCCCCTCTGGTGATCGCGCGGGAAGAAATCGACCAGGCCTTGGATATCGTCTATGGGATTTTGAAGGCGAATACCTAACTATAGGAGGTAAGGAAATTGAATTCGACATTGAAAGGCAGGGATTATATATCTCTTGCAGACTACGATCCTTCCTCGTTTCAATCTCTGCTGGATTTGGCGATTGAGTTGAAAGAGAAACAGAAAAAAGGGATTCCTCATGCTTCCTTGCCGGGGAAAACGCTGGCGATGATTTTTCAAAAATCGTCGACAAGGACGCGGGTTTCCTTTGATGCGGCGATGTTTCATTTGGGCGGCTTAGGTATGTTTTTGTCCGCCAATGACCTGCAGATCGGCAGAGGCGAGCCTATACAGGATACGGCCAGGGTGCTGGCTTCCTATTGCGACGGCATCCTGATCCGGACCTTCAGCCATCAGGAAGTCCTGATGTTGGGCAAGTACGCGGATGTGCCGGTAATCAACGGCCTGACCGACGACGAGCATCCGACGCAGGCGCTGGCGGATATCATGACTGCGTATGAGGAGTTCGGCGCATTGAAAGGAAAGCGACTTGCTTTCATCGGCGACGCCAATAATGTAGCGGTCAGCCTGATGCACGCCTGCGCGTTAACAGGCATGGAAATCGCGATTGCCAGTCCGGCAGGTCATCATCCCGGGGATAAGGCAATGGCGGAGTATGAGCGCTTGAAGCAGCCGGGTTCCGTCCTAACGATCCTCGAGGAACCGAAAGAAGCGGCGGAAGGCGCGGATATTCTGTATACCGACGTCTGGGCGAGTATGGGGCAGGAGCAGGAAGTGCAGAAAAGGATGCAGGTATTCCGGGGGTATCATGTCAATGCGGATTTGCTGAAACTAGCCAAGCCAACGGCGATCGTTATGCATTGCCTGCCGGCCCATCGAGGGGAAGAGATCAGCGACGAGGTGATCGAAGGCAGTCAATCCAGAGTCTTTGTAGAGGCGGAAAACAGGCTCCATGCCCACAAAGCAATTCTAGCCGCATTACTATAGCCGTTTGTGTTAAACGAATCATCGTTCAGCACAGGACTAAGGCCCATGCTGAACGTTAGATAAATCCATGCAGACAGAAAAGGGAGAGGGAGTAGAATATGAGTATTTCACAGCAACGAAAAATGATCATCATCGGCGCGGCAGGCCGGGACTTCCACAATTTCAACAGTTTCTTCCGGGATAACGAAGCATACCGGGTCATGGCTTTTACGGCCGCGCAGATTCCGGATATCGCGAATCGAAACTATCCCGCCGCCCTAGCCGGCGCGCTGTACCCGGATGGCATACCCATCTATGCCCAGGACGATTTGGAAAAGCTCATCCGGGAGCTTGACGCGGACGAATGTGTGTTTTCTTACAGCGACGTATCATACGCCACGGTGATGGGCCTAGGCGCCAGGGTCAATGCAGCCGGTGCGGATTTCTCCATGCTGGGCTATAAACACACGATGCTGAAGAGTACAAAGCCGGTGGTCGCCGTGGGCGCGATACGTACCGGCTGTGGTAAGAGCCAGACTTCGCGGCGGGTCGCGGAAATTCTGATGGCGCATGGCCTTAAGGTTATCGCTGTCCGTCATCCCATGCCTTACGGCGACCTTGTCGCGCAGAAGGTGCAGCGCTTTGCCTCCATAGAAGATTTGACCAAACATAACTGCAGTATCGAAGAGATGGAGGAATATGAGCCGCATATTGCCAGAGGAAATGTGATCTACGCCGGCGTCGACTACGAAGCCATCCTGCGGGCGGCGGAAAACGATCCCCAGGGATGCGACGTGATCCTTTGGGACGGCGGAAATAACGATTTTCCTTTCTATAAGCCGGATCTGATGATCACAGTGACGGACCCGCACAGGCCGGGCCACGAGCTTTCCTATTATCCCGGGGAGGTAACCCTCCGGCTGGCGGATGTGGCGGTCATCAACAAGATTGACAGCGCTGATTTTGAGCATATCCAGACGGTCAGGGACAATATCGCGAAAATCAACCCGGATGCGGTTGTGGTGGAAGCCGCTTCGACGATCAGTGTGGACAAACCGGAAATCATCCGGGGTAAGCGGGTGCTGGTTATCGAAGACGGGCCGACCCTGACGCACGGAGAAATGAAGATCGGCGCCGGCGTCGTGGCTGCCCGTCGCTTCGGCGCGGCGGAGATCATCGACCCTCGGCCCTATGCGGTTGGCAGGCTGGCGGAGACCTTCCGGATCTATCCGAATGTGGGAACGGTACTGCCCGCCATGGGTTACGGGCGTCAGCAGAT
>Ga0099364_10006891_pt1 | contig 16408 bp, 17 predicted proteins | sample TergutTh196P3_FD_73070 | JGI IMG/M metagenome (GOLD analysis project Ga0099364, IMG submission 73070) | Microcerotermes parvus P3 segment gut microbial communities from Pointe-Noire, Republic of the Congo - Th196 P3 | ecosystem: Host-associated > Arthropoda: Insects > Digestive system > Gut ...
CCATTTTGAAGAAGTGAGTTTTCCAAAGAAATTGTCAAACAATTTGTTGATCATCAAACGTTGTCGCTCGTTAATTTGCGTTTCTTTGTATTTTTCCCAAAATTCCGCTTTTCGCAAAATATTTTGCATACTTTCTTCGGTTTCAAACAATGAGCGCTTCAAACAAGTCAAAAACCAAACCAACCATTGTGTTATGTCGCCCTCGCTGTGCTGTTCAGTCTTTAGCGTTTCGTAATAAACATTTTTCTCTTGCTGAATCTGGTTTGAAAAACTATAAAACCGTTCTGAACTGTTCTCACTTCGAGCCAATAGCATATCCGAAATTGCTCTGGCAATTCGTCCGTTGCCGTCGTCAAATGGGTGGATAATGATAAACCAAAAATGAGCAATAGCGGATTTTAATACGCTGTCAATTACGATTTCATTATCGTTTAACCACAAAAGAAACTTATCCATTTCCGCCTTCACGTCTTTTGCAGGAACGGCTTCATAATGTACACGTTCTTTTCCCATAGCGCCCGAAACGATTTGCATTTCTTCGCTGCGATATTTTGCGGTTTCGATTTTATACATTCCGCTGTAACCTGTTGGGAAAAGCGCTGCGTGCCAACCAAATAATCGTTCTTCTGTTAATGGTTTTTTGAAATTTTGCGTGGCGTCAAGCATCATTTCCACAACTCCGTCAACATTTCGAGACGAAGCAACAAGTCCTGCTGTATTTATTCCCAAACGTCGAGCAATAGACGAACGTACTTGGTCGTAATTCAATTTTTCTCCTTCAATTTCAGAGGATTTAAGAACGTCAAGCGTAAGCATTTCAAGGTTTTTTTCTTCTTTCGACGAAAAACCGAGTGAATGAATTTGTCCTAAAATTTTACCCTGCAAAAGACGAACTTCACCCAATGCAGCGCTCACAGATGCGTTTTGCCAAGTGAAATCTGTCCAATTTTCGTATTGATAAATATATTTAGCCATATTAAAAATAATTTTGCGGCAAAAGTACAAATTATTTTCCGCATTTTTGCGGCAAATAAAACATTTTTTCGCCGCATTCTTCTCTTTCGGGTGCCCTCACATTGCTGCTAACGTTTTGGCGGCTTGGCGCTGGCGGCGGTTAACACTGCCATTCATGCGGGCGACAAACGTTCAATTTCGCACTGCCTTTTCTGCGGGGTTACTGCTACCGTTTCGATAAAACGCCAGTTGTAGGCAAGCATTTCTAGTAAATTTGAAAGCCTTTTAAATCGTGTTAAATTATGAGATAGAACTTAGTTTAAAATTCTTTTTCTCCGTTATTGGATTTGTAAAAAAAGGATACAACCTCACTATTATTAGAGAAATAAATATCTTCTGATTTTTTGTACTTTAATGCACTTACTCTAAAAAAATTATATCCAATTTTAGGGTTTTCTTCTATAAGGAAAGTATCATTAATCGGTATTATCAAACCCTGAAAAAATTGACATAAGTTATTATCACATCTATGAACGTCATAATTATCAGCCCCGTGTACACTGCTCCACGAAATTTTCAACCCATTTTCTACTTGTGTAACTGTTACTGTTGGAGGTGATTGGCGCAAGAATAAATCAAATTCACTTTCTTTTTTACAGGCATTAATAATAATCAACATAATTAATAATACCTTTACTTGTAAAAAATAATTCCTACTCACAATGCTTTTTTTGTTTGAGGCAACTTTGAAATAAGTTTTGGAATCTATTTTTCTGCTTAAATTTAAGTATTTTTTCATAATTAATTATTTTTTTAATTTTTTTATATTTTTCTGTTATCCATATCTTTTCTATTTAATTCTTTATTTCTACTTCTTTTCTTTACTCACTCATCCGCTTGGTGTATGCAGGCATTTCTGTTTACTATTTTTAAAGTTCTATTTGCATCTAATTTCTTGTACAAAAAACGATAAATTACTCAAAATATTCAAATTGTCTTTCGGTTATTTTTACTGCAAGGCCATTTACGTATTCAATCTGATATATCCAGTTGCCTTTGGTATCATACTCATATTCGTAAGCAGTTCTTTGAGTTGAATTGTCTGCTGAACTGTAAGTATTTACCTCTGACCAATATCCCTCCTCATTGTATTGATATTCGATTTTCGACGTTAGATTTCCATCACTATCATAAACGGCTCGTTCTGTTCGTTTTCCTGAAATGTCATATTTGAATAGCGTTTTGGAGTACAAACTACCATTAGGATTGTATCGGACACTCTCAATGCAATTATTGTTGTTGTCGTATTTATTGACAATTCTCGCTGTCAAAAGGATTGATGTATCGTATTGAAGTTCCTCAATCACATTTTGATTTTCATCTTTGACATAAATGAATACGGAATCAAACTGTCGGCAGAATTGTATCGTCTTGCTTGAACAATATTTCCTTTACTGTCTGTCGTAAATACTCTTTTATGGTTATAAACACCAAAAACGTAGTAATGTGTTGAAAGTGAGGAAATATTGTCAGCGGCATATGTTACAATCTCTTCCATTATTATGCTGCCATCAGATTTGCGGCTGGTATATTTTGTCCAATATCCTTTTTCGTTATACGTTACGAAGATGTTATTGAAACCCCATTCAACATCAATGATTTCGCCTTTTTGCGAATGCCCCATTTCATTTATGACAGAAAACCGCTGTGTTGTCCTACTTTTGACTTTACCTTTAAAGCCACTCAATTTCCAAGTGGTTTGTTCTTGGGCGTTTGCTGTGTTAATCAGCATTAGTGCTGAAACTAAAATAAATAAAACTTTCATATCGACTATTCAATCAGATTATTACGTTCCCATTCTTACGGCTTCACAGGTCTTGCCCGTTTATTATAGAGGTTGTCCGCTCCTCCTTGGTAAAAATGTCGACTTGCTCTCAACGTTCAATTATTTTCGTTTTGCCTACCGCGCTCTCGCCCGCTGACACACAACTCATAAAGACACGCATTCCTATTTTACCGGCGCATTTTTCAATGTTTCGACCAAATATTCCCAGAATAATTTTACAGTTTCAATATTGACTTTTTCGTCGGGTGAGTGCGGGAAACGGATGGTTGGACCAAAAGAAATCATATCCCATCCCGGATAGGCGCTGCCGAGAATGCCACATTCTAAACCTGCGTGAATGGCGCGTATTTCGGGTATTTTGCCAAATTTGTTTTGATACACTTCTTGCATAGTCTTTAAAATAGGGCTATCCATGTTTGGTTTCCAGCCCGGATATTGTCCGCTGAATTTAATTTCAGCACCTGCCAAACGAAACAGACTCTCAAGAGTTGATTCCACGTCATCTTTGGCAGTATCAACCGAACTACGCAACAATGCTTTAATAACAACTTTATTATCAACTGATTCTACAATTGCCAAGTTCAAAGATGTTTCAACCAAATTTTCCATATCATTACTCATTCTAATTACTCCATTTGGACAAGCCTGAACAGCATTAATTAGGTCATCTTGTGATACTTCGTCCATAATAAATTTAGGCAGTTCCACTTTTTTTGCGATAAAATTTAAATTAGGCTCGGTTTTACCAAGTTCTAACTTTAAAATATCTGAAAAATCGTTTAATGTTTCCAAAAACTCTTTTTCATTTTCTTTTGGAACTGTAACAATAGCAAATGCTTCGCGAGGTATTGCATTTCTGAGGCTTCCGCCGTTAATTGTCGACAAACGAACTCCGTGATTAGCAACTACATTTTTAAGAAAACGGAACATAATTTTGTTTGCATTTCCTCTACCGAGCGGAATGTCCAACCCTGAATGTCCGCCTTTAAGCCCTGTTAGTGCCAATTCAAAAGCGATTGCATCATTAGGGATATTTTCTTGTTTGAAAGTAAAAACCGCGGTAGCGTCGGACCCGCCGGCACAACCGACATAAAGTTCGCCTTCGTCTTCCGAGTCCAAATTAAGCAAAATATTTCCTTGTAATACAGCGGGTTGAATGTTTTTAGCGCCAGTCATACCTGCTTCTTCGTCAATAGTGAACAAAGCTTCGATTGGACCGTGCACTAAATCAGTAGATTCCATCACTGCAAGTGCGGCGGCGACTCCAATTCCGTTGTCGGCACCAAGTGTCGTGCCTTTTGCTTTCACCCATTCACCGTCAATATAGGCATTTATAGGGTCTTTTTCGAAATCGTGGGTTGTGTCGCTGTTTTTTTGAGGCACCATATCTAAATGAGCCTGCATAATAATTCCTCTTCGATTTTCAAAACCTTTTGAGGCAGGTTTGCGGACTATTACGTTTCCTGCGGTATCAATAATAGTCTCAAGATTATTCTTTTTGCCGAAATCAACGACAAATTTTACTGTTTCCGCCTCTTTTTTTGATGGACGCGGAATACAAGTTAGCTTATAAAAATTTTCCCAAAGCAACTTTGGCTCAAGGGACAACAATTCTTTACTCATTATAAAAATGTATTAATTTATTGATATTTAAAATATTATTTAATTCTTATTTCTTTAACAGCACCCGTAATTTCATCTAACAAAATTCCTGAATTGGAATTAATCAATAAATCCTTTGGTAATCGATATATTTGACCAAATTGACCAAGATAAACCATACTCTCAGTCAAAAGAAGTGTCCTGTCAATTACACGAACCTTTGCGGGTGTTGGATTACAGACCGCAAGTCCGCTCTTATTTTCACTCTTTTTATTTTCATCAAGAATGAAATTATTCTTTAAGCTCGTATTTACATCAACTTCAATATAAACGGGAGTTCCGCTAACATCCATACTTTCAACAAAACCTTTTTGCTGCGAGAATCTCAAAAGCACAGTATTTAAATTTTGAATACCATCAGGAATAAATTCAAAAACACGCTTAACAGTTTGTTTTTCAACCTTTCCAATAAAAAGGCTCAAATATGCTTGTTCTAATTTTTCAATTTCGGCAAGAGTTTTTTCAAAAGAACTTCCATCGGGTGGCATAGCGTCAACTTCACCCTTCACAATACGACTTTTTAATTGTCGTAAACGGTAAATTTCTTTTGCTACCTCGTCAGCCATTGCAGTAGTGCTACTTTTTATCAACTGTTCCTCTGAATAAGGAACATCATTGAAATTAATACTCTTTAAAGAAATAGTTTCTTTTTCATTTTGATTAATAATTTCAGGAATAAAACTATTTGTTGATTGCTGAATATTAACGCTTTTTAAGATGCCATCATTTGTTAGCGACAATGCCGCAATTGCGGGTGTTCCTTCGGTGGAAATTTTAAAAAGTTTGCTATCGTCAGGGATGCCGACAGTATAAATATTTGCACTTATAATACTCCAAATCTCGCGGTCTTCGGTAATTACATCCGTAATGTTCAAATATCTTTGCGAAAACCTGTAAAAAGGACCCGCTTTTGCCACCTCTTTTTCGGCAATAATTTCAATTTTTATCACTGTTTTTGGCAAATAATACCATAATCCGTGTTCTGACGGAACAAAATTTTTTGATTGGGAAACAATACCTTTTGAAATCTGTTTATCAGATGCGCATCCGTATAACAGAATCATTATCAACAATATAAACAATTTATATCTCATATTTAATGTTTTTATAAAAATTATACAATATCAAAAAAATAAAACGTAAATAATACTAAAATATTTTTATTTCTAAATTTTTTTTACTTTTGCAAAAAAATGGAGGTAAAAAATTTTGCATAACATCATAAATAAGAGGAAAATAATCAATGACCCCGTTCATGGTTTTATCACAATTCCGAGTGATTTGCTTTTCGATTTGATAAAACATCCGTTCATGCAGCGGTTACGTAGGATACAACAATTAAGTCTGACTTCTTTGGTCTATCCGGGTGCTACTCATACTCGTTTTCAGCATACTATCGGTTCAATGCATTTGATGAGCAAAGCGGTCGCTACATTACAATCCAAAGGAGTTGATATTTCAGAGGAAGAATCGGAAGCAGTTCATGCAGCAATTCTTATGCACGACCTCGGACACGGACCATTTTCGCACGCCTTAGAATCAACCTTAGTTTCGGATATTTCTCACGAAAAAATTTCGCTACTTTTTATGGAAAGATTAAACGAAGAATTTTCTGGAAAATTCAAGTGCGCTATTGATATTTTTTCCAATAAACATAAAAAAAAGTTTCTCTGCCAAATGGTTTCAGGTCAATTAGATATGGACAGATTAGATTATTTGAAGCGAGATAGTTTTTATACAGGAGTTTCGGAAGGAGTAATTAGTTCTGACCGCATTATCAATATGTTACAAGTTCAAAACGACAGATTAGTAGTTGAAGCCAAAGGAATTTATTCCATCGAAAAATTTTTGATATCTAGAAGATTGATGTATTGGCAAGTTTATTTACATAAAACCGCATTAGTTGCCGAAAAAATGTTAGTGAAAATTTTAGAAAGAGCCCGATTGTTGATATTGAATGGAGTAGAAGTCAATTCGTGCCATCAACTTGACTTTTTTTTAAGAAATAAAATTTCTATTTTAGAATTTTTAGAAAACAAAGAAGTATTAAATCTTTTTGCGTTATTAGATGATACTGAAATAATTAGCGCACTAAAATTGTGGACATTTCATAATGACAAAATATTGTCGTTCCTTGCGTCAGGAATATTGAACAGAAATCTTTTGGCAATCGAAATGCAAAAAGAGCCTTTCGAAACATACAAAATTTATTCGTTAAAAGAGATGGCACAAAAACAATTTGATTTTTCCGGTGAAGATGTTGATTTTGTAGTATTTACAGATACAATTTCCAACAATACCTATAATCTTGAAGATGAGAATATCAACATTTTGAACAATGATAAAAGTATCAAAGATGTATCCGAGGCATCCGATATGTTTAACTTGCAGGTTCTTGGGAAAACAGTAAAAAAATATTATCTTTGCTATCCAAAAAATATGATTACCAAAAAAAATTTTACAAAAAATAACAAATAATTTTTTTTATTAATAAAATAACACTATTTTTACAGCCCGATTTTAGGAAAAAAAATAGGCTTTCTTATTGAAAATTAGAGATATGAATAATTTTGAAAATAGTATTTTAGTTACTTACGATTTTACGGAAGTTGCGATGGATGCTGTTTCGCATGCGGCTTTTTTTTCAAAAGCGTTAGGAACAGGAATAACATTGCTACATATCGTCAAGAAAGAGATGGAAATAAGCGAAATGGAAGAGCAGTTAGCACACGAAGCCGAAAAGGTTAAAGAACTTTTCAATATTTTGCCGACCGTTCTTGTTCGCGAAGGAAACATTTTTAAAACCATCAACGAAGTTGCTCAAGAACTTAGTTGTATGATGGTTATAATGGGCACTCACGGAATGAAAGGGCTTCAAAAACTGACAGGCAGCTGGGCATTAAAAGTTATTGTCGGCTCAAAAGTTCCTTTTTTGGTAGTTCAAGCACCGCCGAGCCCATCTGTAGATATGAAAAAAGTTATTTTTCCCGTTGACTTTAGGACTGAAAACAAAGAAAAACTTAAATGGGCTCAGTTCATGTCAAAATATTTTAAGTCAAAAATTTATCTTTTTTCGGCTACCTCTAAAGATGGCGTAGTTGAATCGCGCACAAAAGCCAATTTGGTTTTCAGCAAGGCATTCCTTGAAGAAAAGAATATCGACTACGAATTGGTGCTATCGCCCGACACATCTTCTTTTAGCCAAGAAATTATTGAGTATGGCGAAAATAAAGACGCTGACCTGATTATTATCACAGCAACGCGAGATATTGCATTCCACGACTATATTTTGGCAGCACGTGAACAATACATCATTGCTAATTCCGCTAAAATACCCGTGCTGGTTATTAATCCAAGAACTGACCTCATGAGGTACGGATACGGTAACTTTGGGTAAGCAAAGTAGTAAAATGCAATTAGTTTTTGCTACTAATAATGAACATAAGTTTAATGAAATACGCTCTTTGTTAAAACAGAGAGCCGATTTGTTGTGCTTATCCGATTTGGGTATTGTCGAAGACATCGAAGAAATTGGAAGTAACCTTAAAGAAAATGCCCTAATAAAAGCAAAATATGTTTTTGACAAATTTGGATATAACGTATTTGCAGACGACACAGGTCTCGAAGTAGATGCCCTTAACGGTGAACCCGGAGTTTTTTCAGCAAGATATGCCGGCGACGATAAAAATTCCGACAAAAACATCGAAAAATTGCTCCTAAATATGAAAAATCATAAAAATAGAGATGCACGCTTCAAAACCGTAATTGCTTTATTTTTTAATGGTAACATACATTTTTTTGATGGAATAGTAGAAGGCACAATACTTGAAAATCCCATTGGTAACAGCGGATTCGGATATGACCCAATATTTAAACCAAATGGCTTTGATACCTCATTCGCACAAATGGACCTCGAAACAAAAAACATAATTAGCCACCGAGGTAGAGCAATCGAAAAATTGATGACTTTTTTATTTTTGTCGTAAAAACACAGCGAAACTAATATATCCGTGGCATACAGCGAGACTATGATTAGTTTTTATTTAGGAAAAAAATACAGGTTAATTTCTTAAATCAAAGTTCCTAATTCTTTCTGCGTTCTCTTCCATTTGGAGTCTATCGATGAGTCCTTGCAAATCACCGTCAATAACGGCAGGTAGGTTATAGATAGTATAGTTTATTCGATGGTCGGTAACGCGACCTTGGGGATAGTTGTATGTACGTATTTTTGCGGAGCGGTCGCCAGTAGAAACCATTGTCTTTCGTTTAGAAGAAATATTGTCCAAATATTTTTGGTATTCCAGGTTATAAATTCGGGTTTTTAATTCCGCCATTGCTTTGTCTAAATTTTTTATTTGCGATTTCTGATCTTGACATGTTACGACAATTCCTGTGGGAATATGTGTAAGTCGTATTGCAGAATAAGTAGTATTAACTGATTGCCCGCCGGGCCCAGAAGAACAATAAGTATCTCTCCGAATGTCGTCGGGTTTCAAAATGACATCCACATCTTCTGCTTCGGGTAGCACAGCAACGGAGGCTGCTGAGGTGTGAATACGTCCCTGCGTTTCAGTTTGTGGAACGCGCTGAACACGGTGAACCCCTGATTCATATTTCATTATTCCATAAACTCCATCGCCAGTTACATTAAAAACAATTTCTTTAAATCCTCCCAATGTACCTTCAGAAATATATGAAACTTCTGTTTTCCAACCTTTGTTTTCACAAAATTTTATATACATTCTAAAAAGGTCTCCTGCAAAAATTGCCGCCTCATCCCCACCTGTACCACTACGGATTTCTACAATGGCATTTTTTCTATCTTCGGGGTCAGATGGTAATAACAACAACTTTATTTCCTCTTCCATAATTGGCAAGCGCTCTTCTAATTCTACGAGTTCTGTTTTTGCCATTTCGCGCAACTCTTCATCTTTTTCGTCCCGTAATAATTGTTTAGTATTGTGAATGTTATCCAATAAGAATTGATATTCTTTTGTTGCCGAAACCAATCCTTCTAAATCTTTATATTCTTTATGGAGTTTGATGTATCTTTTTGTATCAGTGATAATTGAAGGGTCAGAAAGTTGTTTTCCTACTTCCTCAAAATGTTGTCTAATAGATTCTAATTTAGCGATTAATGAGTCCATTTATGATTTTATTTGATATTTATAATTAATTATTTTGGAACGATAGTCAATTTTTTTTCTTTTGAAACCTCGCATCTGCCAATGATTTTGCCATCAATATTAAAAGATTTTGCTATTGCAATAATATCTTTTGCAATTTCAGGTTTAACATAAAATTCTATTCGGTGTCCCATATTGAAAACTTTATACATCTCGTCCCATGAAACTTGTGATAATTCTTTTATAATGCGGAACAAAGGGGGAACATCGAACAAATTGTCCTTTATTACATGCAAATTATCGACAAAATTTAATATTTTTGTTTGTCCGCCACCTGTACAATGTACAATTCCATCTATTTGAGAACGAAACTGTTCAAATATTTTTATTACAACGGGTGAATAAGTTCGTGTAGGTGAAAGTAGTAGTTTTCCGATATCTATTCCTATATCATCAATTTTTTGTGTCAAAGAATATTTTCCTGAATAAACCAAATCGGGACTTATATTATTATCAAAACTTTCAGGATATTTTTGAGCATATTGATTCATTAAAATGTCGTGTCGGGCTGATGTAAGTCCGTTGCTGCCGATGCCGCTATTGTACTCTTTTTCATAAGTCGCTTGTCCCGATGATGCCAATCCAACAATAACATTACCCGCTTTTATGTTATGGTTTGAAATAACGTCAGAACGTTTCATACGGCACATTACAGACGAATCAACAATAATTGTTCTGACCAAATCACCTACATCGGCAGTTTCACCACCCGTTGAGTATATTGAAATTCCATAACTCCTTAATTCTGATAAAACTTCTTCAACACCGTTAATTATTGCGGAAATTACTTCACTCGGTATCAGATTTTTATTTCGTCCAATTGTTGTAGAAAGTAAAATATTTTGTGTAGCCCCAACACAAATAATATCGTCAACGTTCATAATAACAGCATCTTGCGCTATTCCTTTCCATACCGAAATGTCGTTGGTTTCTTTCCAATAGATATATGCCAAAGAAGATTTAGTTCCTGCGCCGTCAGCATGCATGATAGTGCAATAGTCTTCGCTATTTCCAACAAAATCAGGCATAATTTTACAAAAAGCCTTCGGAAAAATTCCTTTGTCAATAAATTTTATTGCGTTGTGTACATCCTCTTTTGATGCCGATACGCCGCGTAAATTATATTTTGTTTCTGTATACATTTTGGATAAATTTTGGGCGCAAAAATAATATAAATTAAATTAATTTTTCATTTTTTTTTGTTTTATCAATTCCAATTTAAAAATATTATTTATTTTTGCAATAAAATGCAAATTTTTACGTTTTTATAACAAATTTTTAAAATATTTTGAATTATGTCAACAGAAAAAGTATTAGCAACCCTTATGAATGCGGGCAAACCTCTGAAATCAGGCGAAATAGCCGAAGTTAGCGGCTTAGATAAAAAAGAAGTTGAAAAGGCAATGAAACAACTTCAAAAGGAGGATAAAATCCAATCGCCCCAAAGATGTTTTTGGGCACCAAAATGATTTTTTAATGAAAATAGGTATTTTTGGAAAACAATTCGGCAGTACATTTAGAAAAAATTGCGAGTTGCTTTTTAAGCTTCTTACTCAGAATTCTACGCAAGTTGTCCTGTACCGTCCATTTTACGATTTCCTTTTAAAAGAAAAAATTGTTGTTAACTGCGATATTTTTTTCGATAGCTATCTTGATTTACCTGATTGTGATTTAATATTTAGCATCGGCGGTGATGGAACTTTTCTCGAAACCGTTACATTCGTAAGAGACAGGAACATACCAATAGTAGGAATTAATTCAGGTCGTTTGGGCTTTCTGGCTGATATTTCGATGCAAGAACTTCCTGAAGCAATTGCAGAAATTATTAACGGAAATTTTTCCGTCAGAAAAGTTGACCTTTTGAGAGTTGATACTGAAAAAGACATTTTTGGCGACTTAAACTTTGCAATGAACGAGTTAGCAATTCACAAACGCGATAGCTCCTCCATGATTACTATTCATACATACCTGAACGATAGTTATTTAAACTCATATTGGGCAGACGGGTTGATTATTTCGACTCCCATCGGTTCAACAGCATATTCGCTAAGCGTTGGAGGACCTATTTTGCATCCTTCTTGTAACGAATTTATTATTTCGCCAATAGCGCCGCATAATCTTTCAGTGCGACCGTTAGTTGTGCCTAATAATTCTAAAATAAAGTTAAAAGTAGAAAGTCGTAGAGACAAATTTATGGCATCGCTCGATTTACGAAGCAAAATTATTGACAATAAAAATGTTATTAGTATCCGAAAAGCAGACTTTACAGTTTCTATAGCTGAAAGAGTAAATAACGATTTTTTTGCTACACTACGCACAAAATTAATGTGGGGCGCAGATAAACGAAATTAACGCTAGTACTTTTGCCAATGGGCATCTACTTTTTTGAGCGTTTTCTCTGTGTGTCTCTGTGCTACACTGTGTGTCTTTGTGTAATTATTTTTTTGGTTTCGCAGAGTTACCCAGAGAAGACACTGAGGGTCACAGAGATTTTCAATTATCACAGAGTACACAAAGAACACAAAGGTTAGTTTTTAACCACTAACCACTAACCACTAATCAATAACCACTAACCACTCCCTTTATACCTGTCCATTTTCGGACACATACTGTCCATTATTGGACACTTTTTTATATACCTGTTTTGTTAAACAACTGTATTTCAATTAGATAACATTTTTGGCACGTTAGTTGTCGCATACTTTTTTATTAATAATAATTTTTAAATTTTATCAAAAATGGACAGAATAATATCAAAAGAAGAAATTATCAGGAGAAGAAACCTGAATATTGCAAAAATAACAGCCGTATCAGTGTTGATAATAATATTTTTATGGGTTGTTATCGGCAAATTGAAAGCATCGGTGTCGCAAAATGATGTAAATTTATCAATTGCAACTTTGGGACCCATTGAAGTCTCTTTGTCGGCATCGGGAAAAGTTATTCCTTATTATGAACGTGTAATAGCATCGCCCATCAACTCACAAGTAGTTGAAATAGTACATTTTCCGGGTGATTCTGTGAAAACGGGCGATGTAATTTTGCGTTTAGATTTAAGCAGTATTAATAATGAGTATCAAAAGATGTTAGACGAGCAGTTAATCAAAAAAAGTAAATTGGAACAAGCACGAATAGCAGCCTCAACGCAACAGGCAGACCGTAAATTGCAAATGCAAATTGAAGAACTTAAACTTCAAAAAATGGCATCAGACCTTCGAAACGAACTCTTTTTGGACAGCCTCGGTGCTACAACAAAAGAGAATTTGAGAAGCGTACGCCTGCAAAACGAAACAGCACAATTAGAATATAAGCGATTAGTGCAGTCGGCATCAAATTTTGAGGCAACTTCACAGGCAGACCTAAATGTACAGGAAATTGAGTATGCCATTCATAGCCGCGCACTTAACGAAACTGCACTAAAATTGGAAGCCTCCGAACTTCGCTCGCCATCCGATGCCATCATTACTTGGGTAAAAGATGAAATTGGCAGCAAAGTATCAGAAGGCACTGAATTAGTGCGGTTAGCCGATTTAAGCCGTTTCAAAGTGGAAGGCGAAATGGCAGGCGTTTATGCCGACCGACTACAAGCAGGAAGCGAAGTTATTGTAAAAATAGGAGCGTTGAAATTATCGGGAACAGTATCAAATATTAGACCATCAGTGAAAAACGGAACAGTTACTTTCAACATCGAACTCGAAGAAAGCAACCATCCGAGATTGCGGGCAGGATTAAAAACTGATGTACACGTTATTTCGTCTTACAAAGAAAGCGCACTACGAATCGCAAACGGCAGTTATTATTCAGGAAAAGGTGAATACGACCTTTGGGTAGTAAGCGGAGGGCAGGCTACTACAAGAAAATTGCAACTTGGCGACAGCAATTATGAATATGTAGAAGTTTTGGAAGGATTATTACCCGGCGAGCAAGTTATTGTTTCAAATATGGATAAATATAAAGGAAAGAAAAAAGTAAATGTTAAGTAGCGACAAGGCACGCATTGTCCACAAAATTCAAAATTATTTTTTAATAAGAGAGCCATGAATAATAGGATAAATAAACATCAATCAAAAGTTGCCAAATTTGACGGTGATAAATCTAACTTAATGCCCAACCTTTCAAATGCAAGTTTCTCTACGTATCTTCTAAATTCATCCTGCGAAATAAGTTCTTCTTCGGGGAATGGCAAAGGTCCGTCATCTTCAAATTCAGTAGGTTCTATTTCTATAATATCATTTATCATAAATATATTAATTTTTAATAAGAGAACCATGAATTATACGATGAATAACAACCCATTTATCATGAATAGAGTAAATAATAACAAATCCTTTATAAATCAAATGACGGGCATTAATATCATATTTGAGAATGTCTTTGTAAGTAGATTTTGCAAAAATGTGGGCATTCAATCTAAGTTGTTCAATTTTATCGAACAATCCTTTGAAAAAACGCTCTGCAGCAATTGGTGCAGACAAATCATCTCTTATATAATCAATGATTTTATCAATATCCTTATCAGCACGAGGTCTATATTCTATCTCGTAAATCATTTGAATTACTATAATTTGATTTTAAAGCCAAGACGTTCGTTCACTCTTTGCACAACGCGTTCTTTAAACTCATCGTGCGTAAAAAGTTCTTCTTCAAAAAAGTATGAAGGAACGTTGCCATTATTATCTTCGATATATTGTGCCAAATCAGGATTTTTGTGCATGTTTTTCAACAATGCATCGGTTAGTCCTATTTCAACAATATCAGTTGTCATAAATATATTTTTAATAAAAATTCAAATGCAAAGTTACGAATTTTATTCATATATAAAAAATAATTCTTGAAAAAAAGTTTATTAATAAAGAAAGTAATTTAAACATTATAAACCATAAAATAATTAGTGATTATGATTAATTTAGAAAAAGTATTCAAAATCTATCGCACAAAGGAGATAGAAACATTAGCGTTAGAAAACGTTAATCTACAAATAGAGAAAGGCGAGTACCTTTCTGTAATGGGACCGAGCGGCTGCGGCAAAAGTACGCTGCTCAACGTAATGGGTCTACTTGACCGCCCGACTGAGGGAATAGTATCTCTCGCAGGTGAAAACACCGCTACAATGAGCAATAATATGCTTGCACATTTCAGAAATCGGACATTAGGTTTCGTTTTTCAAAGTTTTCACTTAGTAAATGCACTAAACGTGCTTGATAATGTTGAACTTCCGCTGCTTTACCGCAAATGTTCCGCATCGGAACGCCACAGACGTGCCAAAGAAGCATTGGAACAAGTTGGTTTGTCGCATCGGACGCGACATTTCCCTGCGCAACTATCTGGTGGACAATGCCAAAGAGTGGCAATAGCAAGAGCAATTGTCGGAAAACCCGAAATTTTGCTTGCAGACGAGCCAACAGGAAACCTCGACAGCAGAAACGGTGCAGAAATTATGCAACTGCTGTTAGAACTTAACAATCAAGGAACAACAATTGTTATGGTAACACACGACGAAAAACTTGCCGAACAAACTAAAAGAACAATACGTTTCTTTGACGGGCAACAAGTTTCAGAACGCATTCCAAATCCTGAATTACGAATTTCAAACCTTGAACTTTAAACTTTAAATCGTAAAAAGATGTTAAAACATTATTTTTTAACTACAATCCGCACATTGCGGCAAAACACGCTCTACACAGTGTTGAGTGTGTTCGGAATAGCACTGACCTTTGTCTTTGTGAGCGTTATGTTACTATTGGCAAAGAGCAGCAAAGGAGAATTTATACCTCCAAAATATGCAGAACGGACATGGCAAGTAAGTTCCATTGTTACAGAAACAGGAGATTTTCAATGGATTTCTAAAGAATTTTATGATACGTGGATTTCTAAAATGAAAACTCCTGAAATAACTGTTGTAACAAACTTTGAAGTTCTAGAATCAACGTTTGCAAAAGACAATCTACAATTTTTTGTGTTGCAATGTATAGAGGAAAACTATTTTGATGTTTGTAGGTTAAAATTTCTTAAAGGGCGACCTTTTAGCAAACATGAGTTAATTGACGGAACCCCTGTCGCAATCATCGACAGAAGCACCAAAGAGTTGTTATTCAACAAAAGTGAAGATCCCTTATTGAAAACAATCGAGTTTTTCGGTACTGAATACAAAATTGTAGGTGTTGTAGAAAACAATTCATTTCTCACTTACGAAATGCATTTGACCAATGGCAATGTATGGCTTCCTGTAAAAGCAACACCGCAAGACACTCGATTTGTGGTCTCTTTTACTGCAAAAGATAAAGCATCAGTTTCCGCTGTTCAAGATGAATTTAACAGAATTCTTGACGAATATGGCACTGTAGAAGGAAATAAATGGGTCGTACCTCTATGGCAAAGAAATACAATTAACAATTCAAGCAAAATGTTTCAAATTTTTTCCATTTTTGGACTGCTGATACTTATGTTGATACCCGGGCTTAATATTTTGTCGCTCAATATCAGCAAATCTTTCGACAGAAACGAAGAGATAGCCATTCGTAAAACTTTTGGTGCTCCGCTACATACTATTTTTGGTCAGTTAATTATCGAAAATATAATGATTACGTTAGTAGGAGCGATAATTGGAATGTCGGTAACTCCGTACCTTATGAACGGTATTGACCGGGCAATACTTAAGTCCGGAGTTATTCCGATAACACTTTCATTGCAATTTGATTGGGTCACCGTGTTTTTGGCGGCGGTTCCCTGTGTGTTGGTATTCAGTTTCCTTATCGGAAGC
>Ga0099364_10006892_pt1 | contig 16405 bp, 14 predicted proteins | sample TergutTh196P3_FD_73070 | JGI IMG/M metagenome (GOLD analysis project Ga0099364, IMG submission 73070) | Microcerotermes parvus P3 segment gut microbial communities from Pointe-Noire, Republic of the Congo - Th196 P3 | ecosystem: Host-associated > Arthropoda: Insects > Digestive system > Gut ...
AAACGCACCCATTGCTGTTTGCGCTCCATGACTCACTACCAGTGGATTGGCTTTCTCCTTTCTGGGCGGGGATTCCACCCGCTAATGTAGGTAACCTTGCTCGGTCGCTCTGTCAGTTACTAAGATGCGCTTCGCCCGTAGAACGAATTTTCACGCTATACCATACTCTATCAAAACGCATCGGTTCGCCTGAAAAGTCCGGCGCTTTCCCGAAAAACCTATGCGGTTTGCGCTTGCGCTTATCTGCTGTTTCTGGCGTTGATCACGCTTCGCATGAAGATAGCGAGCAGGATGACCACCGCCTTGACGCACCACTGGGGGTAGGCGGGGACGCTGTTGATGTTCATGATATTGTTGATCAGGCCCATGATGAAAATGCCGACGACAGTGAAAGGCACCGAGCCTTTCCCGCCGCCCAGATCCGCGCCGCCGAGGATTGTTCCGGCTATGGCGACCATAGCGTAGTCGCCTCCCGTCGTAGCCGGCGAGGAAGAGCCGTTGCCCGCCACCATGAGGACCCCGGCCAGTCCCGCGAGAAAGCTACAAATGACAAAAGCCATGAAGCGGTATTTCTTAATGTTAATGCCAGCCAGCGTGACCGCGACAGGGTTGCTGCCGGTGGCTGCCATCAACCTGCCGAAGGCTGTATATTTCAGAATAAACCAGAAAAAAACTACGATGGCGGCGGTCAGGTAAATTCTCCACGGAAGCTGGAATACCGGATCGTTATTCTGCCCGAAACGCAAAAACAATTGTACCAAAGCCGCATTGCTGGTGAGCATCGTATTCATTCCCTTGGTGATGATGTATACCACGCCCTGCACGCCGAAACTCATTGCCAGGGTAACGATAAAGGGCGCCATGCCCAGATATGCCACAAGAAAACCGTTGATACAGCCGACGAAGGCGCAGAGCGCTAAGGCGATCAAGATCGCCGGTATAATGCCGAAGCCCTGTATCATCACCAGGGTGGTAACCAAAATGCTCCCGAAAGCGACCACGCTGGCTACCGATAAGTCGATGCCCCCCGTCAGCAGGCACATCAGCATCCCCATGGCTATGACGATATAGCCCGTCTGCTGCCGCAGGACGTTCACCACATTATTCCATGTGAGGAAAAGCGGCGACATCAGGGAGGCGGCGAGAATCATAATCACCAGGATAATCAGCGCGTTGTACTTGAGAATAAATGTGCTCAGGGTCATTTTCCTCTCACCGACCAGCAGCGTGGTTTCCGCAGCGCTTTCCGTTTCCGCGTTTTTCGTCAGTTTTTCGTTTTCATTGGACATCGGCTGTTACCCCCATCGAATACTGGATTATGTTTTGTTCGGTCAGCGCATCCTTTTCCAGAACGCCGACGCTTACGCCTTCGCGGATGATCACTGCCCTATCGCACATGCCGATGACTTCCGCCATTTCCGAGGATACGATCACAACGGCATAGTTCTGCGCAACCATTTCATTGATGAGATGAAAGATCTCGATCTTCGCTCCCACGTCGACGCCCCTTGTCGGTTCGTCCAGGATCATAATCTTACAGCCGGAAGCCAGCAGCCGCGCGATGGCAACCTTCTGCTGGTTCCCGCCGGAAAGTGTATTCACCGGATCCATCAGCGAGGCGGCCCCCCTCAGCGAAACCTTCCGCGCGAAATCCAGCGTAAACTTGTCTTCCTCTTTCAGCCGCAGTACGCCGATGGCGTTGCAGAAGCTTTTGATGCAGGACAAGGTGATGTTGTACTTAATAGGCAGGGTTAACACAACGCCCTCTGTTTTTCTGTCTTCCGGCAGCATCCCGATCCCCATGGAAAAGGCCTGCCTGGGAGATTTCAGCTTGACTTCCGCATTCCCCAGCGTGATCCGGCCGCCATCCAACCTGTCGATGCCCAGCATCGCGCGGATCGCTTCTGTGCGCCCTGATCCCACAAGGCCGCTTAAGCCCATGACTTCCCCTTCGTGTACATCGAAAGAAATATCCTTCACCTGGCGGCCCGCCTTGAGATGCTCCGCCCGCATAACGATTCTGCCGATATTGGCTGCTCTTTGGGGGAAATAGTCCTCTAAATCTCTGCCGATCATCATATTCACAAGTCGTTGCTCATCGATTTCCGCTGTTTCGACCGTTCCGACATAGCGGCCGTCTTTCATCACCGTAATTCTGTCGGACATTCTGAATATTTCTTCCAAGCGGTGAGAGATATAAATGATCGATACGCCCTTATCCCGCAGCTGGTTCAGCAAAGAAAAAAGCTGTTCCACTTCCTTGGAAGTGAGAACAGCGGTCGGTTCGTCCAATACGAGGATGGAGGCGTTCCGTGACAGCGCCTTACAGATTTCGATGACTTGCTGGTAAGCAGTGGAAAGGTTCGCTACTAAAGCGCTTGGACTGATGTTGCCAAAGCCGACGTCTTCCAGAAATGCCGAAGCCCTCTTGCGAAGGCTGCCCCAGTTGATGACGGCGTGCTTCGACCGGAATTCATCAATAAAAATGTTTTCGGCAACGGAGATGTCCGGGATCAGCGCGAACTCCTGATAGATGACGGATATTCCGTAACTTATCCCGTCTTTGGGCTCGCAGATGGACGCTTTGACGCCCTTCACGTAAATTTCACCGCTGTCCGGCGTCAGCGCGCCGGATAACAGGCGGATCAAGGTCGATTTGCCGGCGCCGTTTTCGCCCACAAGGGCGTGAATTTCTCCGGGCTTGACGTACAGGCTCACGTCCTGCACCGCTTTGACGCCGCCAAAGGATTTATACATATTTCGCATTTCGATTTGATATTCGCCCATACGCGCTGCCCTTTCAGACTACTCCACACACACAAACAAAAAGCAGATTGCCCCACAGTGTACTGAATACCTACTGTCTGCTTAAGACAACATGATCATAAGCGAATCCCCTGTCGTTGTCAATCCGAAAAAATCTATTTTTTGACAGTGAAATCACGGGTTCAGTCTTTACGCTGTAACCGGAATATGGTATGATAAGTGCATCCCAGGACAATATCGTGCTCCGAGTTCCGGTTAACAGACCGTCAGGCTTTGCCGGAACCGTTAGGGCCGAAAGGGGAGACCCTGCGGCCTGCCATATTTGCAAAGGAGCCCGCGATGCTTTTATCGCGGTTTTTTGTTGTTCAAAACCACAGTAAACCAACATTTTAGGAGGTGAATCCTGTACCCCTACAGGACAACAGCATGAGCAAACAATTAATGGTCAAACCTGAAAAATGTGTTTCCTGCCGTACCTGTGAACTGATGTGCTCCTTTGGACACACCGATGTGTTTAACCCGCGTCTCTCCGCCGTGACAGTGATCGGATACGAGGAAGCGATGGTGTCCGTACCCGTCATGTGCATGCAGTGCGAAGAAGCCTGCTGTCTCAAAGTCTGCCCGGTGGGCGCGATTTCTGTAGACGATAACGGCGCCGCGGTTATGAATCCGGAGAAATGCATCGTGTGCAAGATGTGCATGAGCGCCTGCCCCTTGGGAAATATCCATTTTTCGCCTGTCACGAAGAAAGTCTTCAAATGCGACCTTTGCGGCGGCGACCCGAAATGCGCAAAGTTCTGTCCCAGCGGCGCTATCGCGTATGTCGACCCCTATGAGCTTCCGGACAGGAAGAAGGCCGTTGCAGAGAAATTCAAAGATGTATTCGGAGAGGAGGCGTAAAGATGAACGCATGGAAAGGAACGATTCTTCGCATCGATCTTGCGAATGGCGTAATCCGCAAAGAAGCGCTCAACATGAAAGACGCGCAGGACTATGTAGGCGCCCGCGGTTTAGCCAGCAAATATCTGGCCGACGAGGTCGATCCCCTGGTGGATCCCCTCTCCCCTGACAATAAGCTGATCATGATGACCGGTCCCCTGACCGGTACTGCCGCCGCTTCCGGCGGAAGGTACGAAGTCGTCGCGAAAGCGCCGCTGACGGGGACAATCGGCGCCGCCAACTCGGGCGGTTATTTCGGCCCGGAGCTGAAATACGCCGGTTACGACGGGATCCTCTTCGAGAACGCCAGTCCAAAACCTGTCTATCTGTATATTAACGATGAAACAGTAGAACTGCGGGACGCCTCCACGCTATGGGGCAAGACGGTTTTCGAGACGACAGACGCCCTGAATGAGATTTGCGGCGAATCCTTTAAGATCGCCTGCATCGGACCGACAGCGGAAAACGGCTGCCTGTTTGCCGGGGTGATGAATGACAAACACAGGGCGGCAGGCCGCGGCGGCATGGGCGCGGTCATGGCCTCCAAGAATCTGAAAGCCGTTGCGGTGAGAGGCACCGGCGGCGTTAGCGTCGCCCGTCCGAAAGGCTTCATGGACGCCATTACCAACGCCAGGGCTATGCTCAAAGCCCACCCTGTAGGCGGTTCGGGACTGCCGGCCCTGGGTACGCAGGTGCTGGTTAACATTATTAACGAAAGCGGCGCTTTGCCCACCAGGAATTTCCGCGACGGCGCCTATTTTGACGAGGCGGACGCCACAGGAGGCGAAAGCCTGGCAGAGAAGTACCTGGTGAAGAACAAAGGCTGTTTCGGCTGCTCCATCTGCTGCGGCCGGGTGACCCGGGTACCGGACGGTCCCTTCAAGAGCAGCGGAGAAGGCCCCGAATATGAAGCCGGCTGGTCCTACGGCGCAGACTGCGGCGTATCGGATCTGGCCGCGATCTGCAAGGCGAATTTCCTGTGCAACGAATACGGTATGGATCCGATCACCCTGGGCGCTACCATCGCTTGCGCAATGGAACTCGCGGAGATGGGCGCCATCCCGAAAGAGGATATCGGTTATGAACTTCGCTTCGGCGACGCGAACGCCATCGTCGACCTGACGGAGAAGACAGGCAAAAATGAAGGCTTCGGCAAGATTCTAAAGCTCGGCTCCTATCGCCTGGCGGAACTGTACGGGCATCCCGAGCTTTCCATGAGCGTGAAAAAGCAGGAGATGCCTGCCTACGACGGTCGCGCCCTCCAGGGCATGGGCCTCGAATATGCTACCTCCAACCGAGGCGGCTGCCATGTGCGGGGCTACCTGACTTCGCCGGAAGTCCTGGGCGTCCCGATTAAGGTAGACCCCTTCGAAACCGAGGGAAAGCCGGCCTTGCTCAAGCTCTTCCAGGATTTGACCGCCCTCATCGATTCCCTGGGCGTTTGTCTGTTCACCACCTTCGGCTTGGGATTACCCGAATTGGCTGCCCAGTACCGCGAAGCTGTAGGCTCGGACGAGTCCGACGAGGAGATCCTGAAGAAGGGCGAACGGGTATGGAACCTGGAGAAGCGTTTCAACATTGCCGCCGGCGTCGAAAAGGACAGCCTCCCGCCCAGACTGCTCAATGAAAAGCTGCCCGGCGGCGCTGCTGCCGGTCGGGTCAGTCTACTTAACGAAATGCTGGGCGAATACTACCTTCTGCGCGGCTGGGACGAAGACGGTGTTCCGACAGGGGAAAAAATCGCGGAGCTCGGCATTTGAACGACACGCGCGTGTTCTATGGGGCAGCGCCCCATCCGAAATGAATACGAGATATTTCTGATGAAGATTAAGTTTTTCGCCACATACAGAGACTTGACGGGTCGCAGAGAACTGGATATCCCGGCGCCCTCTACCGCGATCGCCCTTCTGGAAGAGCTTGCCGTACGCTACGGTCCGGCTATGCGCAAGAAACTCTTTACCGAAGACGGAGAAATCAGCGATGACGCCATCCTGCTGATCAACGGGAGGAATATTGCCCACCTTGACGGCGGAAATACCCCCCTGAAGGAAGCCGATATCGTCTCGCTGTTTCCCATGGTTGCGGGGGGTTAGTATCCGTGCCACCGGCGTCGCATATCGCCTGCCACATTTGAATCCCGCCTGTTGTCCGCAGGGCATACGCGCACAGCGAAGCATAAGGAATTGCGCGCTGCCTGCGGTAAAACACAGAAAGGGGAGAAGGATCCCTTGACAGAAATAGAAAATAGGGCAAAAGCGTCCGCTGCAGTCCCTCAGCCGGATACTGTCCGTATGATGGAAATGCAAGCCCTTTTGGATCGCTATCCGCCTGATCCGCGCTTTGCCTTAGCCGTGATGCAGGATATGCAGCGGCAATTCAATTACGTACCCCGGGAAGGGCTTTTGGCCTTGTCTTCCCGTATAGGGCGGTCGGAAGCGCAGCTTTATTCGATGGCGACTTTTTACAAAGCCCTAAGTATCAAGCCGAAAGGCCGTCATATCATCAAGCTTTGCGACGGCACGGCCTGCCATATCCGGGGCTCGGCCCATCTTGTCGCGGCGGTCGAAAGACTCCTGGGGATCAAACCGGAGGAAACCACGACCGACGGCATGTTTTCGCTTGAACTGGTCAATTGTCTTGGTTCCTGCGCCCTGGCGCCGGTCATGGTGGTCGACGGCCGATATTATGGTAAGGTAAGCGCGGATCAACTACGGGGTATTCTTGACGAATGCAGAGCCGGAGAGGAAGAGAGGGCCGCGTTATGACAAGGACGATATTCGTTTGCTGCGGCACGGGCTGTATAGCCAACGGAAGCCTGGCCGTAGCGGACGCCCTGCGCGCCGCGCTTGACGAAACGGCGACCGCGTACGGACAGGGGAAAGCGGCGGCGACAGCCGGGCAGGCCGAGCGCAGAGAAGCGGCGGCGACAGCCGGCATACAGGTGGAAGCGCTCGTCAAACAGACCGGATGCAACGGCTTCTGCGAAAACGGCCCCATTGTCAAAATCATGCCCGACGACATTTCCTACTACAAGGTGAAGCCGCAGGATGCGGCGGAAATCATTGACAGCTTGGATAAAGCGCCAGTGGAACGATTATTGTATAAAGACCGGGATGGTAGAAGCCTGCGCAGTCAGAAGGAAAACCCCTTCTATGCGCAGCAGATGAAAATTGTCCTGCGAAACATCGGCGAAATCGACCCGGCGGAGATAGACGATTACCTGGCGCGAGGCGGCTATGCGGCGCTGAAAAAAGCCCTCGCGATGCAGCCGGCGGAGATCATCGCGGAAGTGGAAAAATCCGGGCTGCGGGGGCGGGGGGGCGCGGGTTTTCCCACCGGCAGCAAATGGCGCATCGCCGCAAGCTATGACGACTTTCCCAAATATGTTGTCATGAACGGCGATGAAGGCGACCCGGGCGCCTTTATGGACCGCTCCATCCTCGAAGGCGACCCCCACTGTGTACTGGAAGGGCTGGCGATCTGCGCCCTTGCAGTAGGCGCCGAGCAGGGCTTCTTCTATATCCGCGACGAATACGGCCTTGCCCTGCATCAGGTACAAAAAGCGATTGCCGACGCCGGGAAAGCAGGCATCCTGGGCAATGCCATAATGGGCAGCGAAAAGAAGCTGCATCTGGAAGTCGTACGGGGAGGCGGGGCATTCGTTTGCGGCGAAAGCACGGCGTTGATGGCTTCCATCGAAGGCCGGCCCGGCGAACCCAGGGCGAAGTATATCCGTTCGGTGCAGCGGGGCTTGTGGGATAAACCGACTGTGCTCAATAATGTCGAAACCCTCGCCAACATTCCTTTCCTTATTTTGGAAGGCGGCGCGAAATTCGCCGAAAAGGGCACAGCAAACAGCAAGGGAACAAAAGTCTTCGCATTAGTGGGCAAAGTCAAGCGAACGGGGCTCATCGAGGTCCCCATGGGCGTAAGCCTCCGGCATCTCATCTTTGATATCGGCGGCGGTCTTCTCAGCGACCGGCCATTCAAAGCCGTACAGACGGGCGGGCCTTCCGGCGGCTGCATCCCCGCAGAACTGCTGGATCTGCCTGTTGATTTCGATACCCTGACAGAAAAAGGCGCGATGATGGGCTCGGGGGGCATGATCGTGATGGACGATCGGGACTGCATGGTGGAGATGGCGCGGTATTATGTGAATTTCCTCTGCGGAGAAAGCTGCGGAAAATGTACGCCCTGCCGCGAGGGGCTCCGTCAATTGCGGAATATCCTAACGGATATAACGGAAGGCCGCGGTGAGCCGGAGGACTTACAGCTAATGGAGGAAATCTGCGACACGATGCGGGACGCTTCCTTATGCGCCCTGGGGAAATCCGCGCCAAACCCGGTGATGACTACACTCCGTTATTTCCGAGAGGAATACGAGTCGCACATACGGGATAAAACCTGTCCGGCAGGGCATTGCCCCAAGCTTACTGCGTTCCGTATCGACACGGATAAATGCACAGGCTGCGGACGATGCGCCGGAGCTTGTCCGGGCGGCGCGATTTCGGGCGCCATTAAAAGCCCCTATCGTATCGATGGGAGCAAATGCCTTGCCTGCGGCGTATGCAGAGATCTGTGCCGCTTCGAGGCGGCTATCGCGGAGAAAGCGGGGTACGAAGCATGATCATCCACATCGACGGCAAAGCCTGCGTCTGCGAGAAAGGGGAGTATCTGCTCCATGTCGCCGCACAAAACGGTATATTTATCCCGAGGTTTTGCCATCACCCCGGGCTGCCCGGACAAGCCTGCTGCCGGGTTTGTCTTGTCGAGGTGGAAACAGAGGCGGGCGGCGAGCGCCAGGTCGTCAGCTCCTGCGTCTATCCTGTGGAGCGGGAAATGCAAGTCTATACCAACAGCGACAAAATAAAAAAGCAGCGCCGGATGGTGCTTTCCCTGCTTAGCGCCAGAGCGCCGGACAGCGGCAGGACGGCGGCTTTGCTGAAATCCGCAGGCGGCAGCCTGCCCGAACGGTTTACACGCCTTGCCGGCGAGAAATGCATTCTGTGCGGTCTGTGCGCGAAAGCCTGCGAAAGCGTCGGAACCGCTGCGATTTCCGTTGCAGGGCGCGGAACGGACAAGAAAATTTCGACGCCCTTTGCACTTCCACCAGACGCTTGTATAGGATGCGCAAGCTGCGCCGCCGTATGCCCCACAGAAGTCATTGCCTATGTGGAAGACGGCGGTACAAGAACGATATGGGGAAGAAGCTTTCAACTGAAATACTGCGAAACCTGCGGGGATATGCTAGGCACAGAAGAAGAAGTAGCGCATGCTGCAAATAAAGCCGGGGGCGAGCCTGCCCGGCTGTGTCCGGCGTGCAGAAAGAAGACCATAGCAGGCGCTTTGGGCAAACCCTTTGCCCGCGGATAGGTCGGCGCCGGCACATTTGCCCGGCGACACACCGCTGTGGCAAACATACAGCCCTTTGGTTCAGCGGCTGCCTTACTGTTCCTTATTCTTTTTTTCCGCTGCCTTCATCCTCTCTTTTTTCTCCATTTCACGGATTTTTTTGCCGTAATAATTCGCGTACACGAAGGAAAGCACCACCCCGAGAAATGCAATGATGCCGTTGATGAGTATGCCGTGCTGTGCAAATAATTCTGTCATTTCCTTCTCCTCCTGTATTTTGACGGGACGCCGTCCCGCAGATCCGATCTTCATGCCTGTCGCTTCTCTGCCGGAGCCGTCTCAGCCTCCGTCGTTCCAGGCGGATTCTGTCGCCCGAATGGCTTCCCCGGGATTCCATCGGCAATAATCGCCGGCGGGGATCAGCGGCAAGTCCCGGGCATACGTCAGATTGCCAAAGGCTTTCCGTACAGCCGGTACTGCCGCGGCAAGCCCCGCTATGCCCCTGCCCAGCATTTTGCTTTTCCTGACCCGGCGCCCGTTGGCAAGCGCGATCCATTCCATAACAGAAGCAGTGCATACGTACTCGCTGTCCTGGGGGCAAAAGACCCCTTTGCAAGCGCCGTCGATTAACAATCGCGTGTATTCGCAGAAGTGATCGATATAAAGCATGCTGCGTTCGTTACGGTAAACCGGAACCACAGCGGGACCCAGGGCAAGGCGTCTTAAGCTTCTGTAATTCCCCGGACAGTTCGCGCCGTAGATCATCGGCGCGCGTATGACGCATACCGCGAAGCCCGCGTCCGAGAATCTACCGACGCCTGACTCCGCTTCATATTTGCTCCTGCCGTATGCGGATCGGGGACGGGGAACAGTCTCCGCGTCAATCTCGTTCTTTGCGCCGATTCTGCTCTCTAGGCCATAGACAGCCATGCTGCTCAGCAGGATAAACTGCCTGACGCCTTCCCGCTTTGCCTTGCCTGCCGCTTCGATTGCCAGGTCGCGATTGACTTTATCGTATTCGCCGCTGGGTACATGGCGTTGATGGGCTATCCCGGCCGCATGAAACAGAACGTCGTAGGGCGCAAAGGCGCTTTCTTTCCATTGGGCGCCGCGCAGGCTGAGCATGTCGACCGCATACCTGTCCGGCCATTGATGCAGCCACTTCTCCAGCGACTTGCCGACGTAGCTGTTTTTTCCGGTAATGAGCAGCTTAATCATAGACTGGTACTCCCCGGCCCGCCCTCGTTGATATCTCTGCCTATACAAACGCTTAGCACCGTTTGCCAGAGAATCGTGCAGTCCAGCGCGAAGCACATATTCGCGCGATATTCTCCGTCATAGGCTGCCTTCTGCGCGATAGGAAGCTCATCCCGCCCCCTGATCTGCGCCAAGCCGGTCAAACCAGGCCTGATCCCGTTTGCGCCGTACTTGTCCCGCTCCGCCACTAGATCCTCTTGATTCCATAAAGCCGGCCTTGGTCCCACCAAGCTCATATCGCCTGTCCATATATTCCAAAGCTGCGGCAGCTCGTCCAGGCTGCTCTTTCGCAGGAAGCGTCCCAAGCCGGTGATATAGGCATAGGGGTCTTTCAGCAGATGGGTGGGGACCTCGGCAGGCGCGTCGCTTCGCATGGTCCGGTATTTCAGCATGGTAAATAGCTTTTTGTCCCTGCCTACCCGTTTCTGCCGGAACAATACCGGACCGGGGGAACTGCAGCGGACGGCGACGCCCAGCGCCAGGAGCAGGGGGCTCAGGATAACCAGGCCCAAGCCTGAAAACAGGATGTCGCTCAGCCGCTTGGCATATCGATACATACTAGATCAAGTCCCGAAAAACCGCGCCGCTTATCTGACACAGATCCTCCGGCGACAGTTCCATCTGCAGGCCGACGCGGCCGGCGCTGACCACGATGCATTCATACAGGGCGGCGCTTTCTTCGATATACGTAGGAAAGGCTTTCTTCATTCCCACAGGGGAGCAGCCCCCGTGGACATAACCAGTCAGGGCTTCCAAATCCCGGGCTTTGATCATCTCCATATATTTATCCCCGGTCGCGGCGGCGGCTTTTTTTAAATCGAGTTCAAATTCTACCGGTATCACAAACACGCTGTGCCCTGTGGTTTTCCCCACCGTCACCAGCGTCTTGAACACCTTCTCGGGATCCTTGCCTACTTTGCGGGCGACGCTTAGCCCGTCGATCATGCCGTCGGCAACGTCATAGTCATAGGTTTGATGCGCGATTCCCGCGCTTTCAAGAATACGAAGCGCATTAGTTTTTTGCATTCGCCGCTATCCTCTCCAGAAACGCTTTTCCCCATCGCGGTAGGTACGTTTGATCTGATCGAAATATTCGCTTATCTGCTGGGCGTTTTTCCTCGATGTGCCCAGCAGGTCCCGCGCTTCAGCCAGTGTGAAGCCGCCGTCAGGGAAAGCGCCGCGCAGCAGCCTTTCCGCTTCCGTCAGTGCAGAAGCCGCATAGGGAATATCCTCTCCTACGGCGACCAGCTCCCCTTCCCGCAGAAACCATTGGTACAGCTCCGCCTGATCCGCGGCGGGGACGCCCGCGACAGCAGCCGCTTCGCTCCAAGCCGGCGGCGCATACGGCGCCTGTCCGTACGCCTTCCGCAAAGCTTCTATCATGCTTGCCTGCTTTGGATGGATGATCGGCGCCCAGCCTTCCGGCCAAATCAACTTCTCATCCTGCGCAAAGTGCCCTATAGAATCCAAATATTGGAAATACGCTCGCTGCTCCCTTTGCCCCATGCGCGGAAAAAGCACCTGGGCGGCTTCCTGCTTCGGCGCGCCCACCCGTAAGGGCCAACGGCGTAGATAGTCTGTAAGCCAGAGATCGAGCCGCTTCTGTAATACCGACCCATCAGCGGCAGGGAAGTAGTACGCATCCGGCAGAAGGAGCAATTCGCCATCTCCCGCCATAGCCTGCGCCAGTTCCGCCGCTTCGCTTTCTTCGATCCGCAGGCAGGCCGCTATGCCAGGCAGCTGCCAGGGCACGCCTTCCCGGCTCATCGAGGCCAGCAGCACCTGGCGCGGGTCGCCGCTGTCCAGAGAAGCAAGCTGCCTCAGCACCTCCTCGCGGGCGCGCCTGTGCCGCACCGCGGTGGCATGCAGGACCGTCGCGCCGCCAATCGTAAAGAGCGGCGAATAAAAGCGCAGAATCACCCGGTCTCCCGACAGCATGGCCAGCGGCGTTTCCAGCTCCAGCTGCGCATAGCAGCTTTCTCCGGGCATCAGCACATCCCGGTCCAGCAGGTTCACGCGGGCCAGCGCCTCCGCTGTGCCGTGATGAACATGCACGCGGGCGTGTCGCTCCATCTTAGGCGCGCCGGGCAGCAGTTCGAGCCGCACATCCACGCGATGGCTTTTGCGCAGCGCGCCGGGCGTCGCCAGCCAGCTCCCCCGCTCGACCAGGGCCTTATCCAAGCCGGTCAGGTTGACGGCGACCCGCTCCCCCGCCCAGGCTTCCTCCCGGCTTTCCCCGTGTACCTGTAGGGAACGCACCCGGGCCTGTCTTTCCGAAGGCAGCAGCTCCAGCGAATCCCCCGGCCGAATCGTCCCGCTCCAAAGCGTTCCCGTAACCACCGTACCAAAGCCGGTCATGGTAAACACGCGATCCACCGCCAGCCGGCAAATACCGGCAGACGAGCGTTCCGGCGTCTGTGCACAAAGCGTGCCGAGGGCGTCCAGCAAGGCCGGTATACCTTCGCCCGTCACCGAAGACAGCTCCACAACCGGCGCGCTTTGCAAGGGTGAATCCGCCAGGTACTCCAGCACTTCCTCCCGTACCAGCGCCAGCCAGTCTTCCTCCACCATATCGATCTTCGTCAGCGCAACGACGCCCCGGTTAACGCCCAATAGGCGCAAAATGTCCATGTGTTCGCGGGTCTGGGGCATGATTCCCTCGTTCGCGGCGATGACAAACAGGACCAGGTCGACGCCGGTGGCGCCGGCCAGCATATGCCGGACGAAGCGCTCATGTCCGGGGACGTCTACGATGCCGACGCGCTGACCGCCGGGAAGCAGAAATGGAGCAAAGCCCAGGTCAATGGTGATGCCCCGGGCTTTTTCTTCTTGAAGCCGGTCTGTATCAACGCCCGTAAGATAGCGGACAAGCGTCGTCTTGCCATGATCCACATGGCCTGCCGTACCCAGAATGATGTGTTGCAACGTACCCACTCCATTAAGCAAAATCCGCAGCGGCGGAAGACCGCCGTTGACAGAGGAACAGGTTAAATGGCGGGGACGTGTGCGAATCGAACACACCAAAGACGGGATGAACCGCCTCACGACCGGATTTGAAGTCCGGGCCGGCCACCAGACCGGAACCGCCCCCCTGAAGGTCATATCCGATGGCTGTCTATGCCTCATTCTAGCACGTTTCTCTCTTCCACGCCATTCCTTTTTCGCCCGATACGCCAACGCCTACGCGCTCGTGCAAAATTGTTGACAAAAATGATACAACTCGTATTCAAAACTATGGTATAAACAAAGAACATGACCGTTCAACCCATGTCTCATTGCCCCATCGGTATGACGCATGAGGAAGGAGGAGTTCTATTGAAGATCAAAAAAGCAGTCGCCCGCATCGTATTCGTCGCGTTGCTTTCCGGCTTGCTGCCGGCAGCCGCGTTCGGCGACGCCGGCGTCGACGTCTATAGTTCCACCATCGTTCCGCCGACCTACTCCGTCAACGCGCAGAATCAACCTCTGGAAAGGAACGGCAGCGGCGGCGAATTCACTCTGGTCCTATTGGACAACACCGAAGGATTTCCCACCTATATTTATGTAGCCTCCAACCGGCCCTATTCGGATTATTTCTATTATCAACTGGGCGCAACTGGCGAATGGATCTATATCGGCGGCGGACAAAATTCCGCGCAGGCGATACGGATTTCCACCATGTCCGAGCTCATCGTCGGCTCCTCCCGCATCAGGGAATTGCGGCTGAAAGTCGTTTCCACAGAGGGCGGCACCTCCTACATCGCGTTTGGCGTCGACGCCTCCTGCGCTTTTGATTATGCACGGAACCGCTCCTTGGACCACGACGAAAGCCATATCATTCAGCAAAACCGTTATCCCGTGGACTATACAGCAAGCTCGTATTCCGGCGGCACGGGTTCGACTACGACGAACATCAATCCTTATCAGTCTGTGGTCGTCAGCCCCGGCAGCCCTGTCGCCGCCCAGGTCCTTCCCTTGAATCGCTATAATGAAGGCGCCGAGTTTACCCTTACGATCACAGGCAACTCCAGTATCGGCTCCGACGACAAAATCTATGTCGCCAGCAGCCGGCCCAATGCGGATTATCTCTATTACCGCCTTGGCAACGGCGATTGGCAGCCCTTTCAGGCTGGTAACGACAGGCCTTTGTCTTCCGTAGCCGTACTCACGCCTTTTACCCATTCCAGCAGCATTTCCTCGACGATCCATGAATTGCGGCTGAAGATCGTTTCCACAGCGGAGGGCATATCCGATATTGTCTTTGGCATAGATCCCGTGGATGTGAGCGATTACGCGGCGGGAAGATTCTCCGCACAGAGTAACAGGCTGGGCAATATCATAGGCCAGAGAAAGTTCGTCGCGGAGTTCTCCGCGCCCAGCGGCAGTCCCGGCAACTCCAACAATATCAGCGTAAACCGCTCCTCTGTAAGCGCTCCCGACCAGCCTGTGTCCGCTCAGATCCCGCCTCTCAGCCGCGACGGCAGCGGCGCGGAATTCACGCTTACCCTTACCGGAAACGCCTCTTTGACCGCAAACGACAGGATTTATGTCGCTTCCAGCCGGCCCGGCACGGACTATCTCTACTACCGCCTTGGCAGCGGCGATTGGCAGCCTTTCTATAGCGGCGGCGATATTCCCATAACCTCCATGGCGGCACTGGTTCCCTTTACCCATTCGACCAGCCTGTCCAATGTCAGCCATGAATTGCGTCTAAAAATTGTATCTACCGCGGAAGGTATCTCGCAAATCGTATTCGGCACAAACGCCCAGGATACCCTGGATTATGCCTTGGGCCGGACCCTGTCAAGCGGCCTTAGCCAGATCGTCGGCCAGCGGAGTTACAACGTTACGTTCACCACGCCGGTCTCCAATATCGGCCAAATGGTGGAAGGCCTGCGGGCCGAAGCAATCGGTACAGGCGTGAAACTGCGCTGGACGCCCCTGACGGGAAGCGCGGGATACCGGCTCTACCGCGCCGACAGCGCCAATGGGGATGCTACTTCCCTGACCGACGTCGGCATCATTACCGGCACAGAGTTTGTCGACGTAAACGTAAGGCCCAATACGACCTACTATTATTCCCTCCGGCAGGTGATCAAGGAAGCCAACGCAAGTACAAGGCAGTTCGAAGAGCTGGGCCCGATGTCCGCTCGAATCGCCATAACCACCGCTTCTTCCATCGTCGGCGAATACCTTAACCCCTCCGGCTTGGGCGCCGGAAAGAAGTTCCTGCTCATGACCTTGAATAGTGTGCAGATGAACGCCAACGGCGTAATCAAGGAAATCGACCCGGGCAGAGGCACGGCGCCCTTGCTGATCAACGACCGCACGATGGTTCCGGTCCGCGCTGTCACGGAAGAAATAGGCGGCTCCGCGGGCTGGTACGCCGCCACACGGGAAATCACCTTGCAAGCCAAAAACAATACGGTACTCATGTGGCTGGACAATACGGAGATTCGGGTGAACGAGACGCGTAAGACCATGGACGTAGCCCCTGTGAGCATCAACGACAGAACCATGGTTCCCCTCCGCTTTGCCGCGGAAAACCTGGGCTGCGAAGTGGAATGGCTCGGCAGCCCCCAACAAATCGTGGTTGTCTACTATTAATCACGTCAATAGCTTCTTCTTCTTCCTCCAAATGCGAAAAAGCGTCCCCCGGCAGGGCTCCTTCGCTCCGCCGGCAGGGCGCTTTTTCGCAGCAAGGAGACGCCGCTTTAGCGCCTGGGCCTTGCCGCGCCTATGTTCTGCCATAGCTTGACACAGGCGTTAATTGCAAAGATCACCAGGGACACCGCGAGCGCGCTCTCCCAGGCGCCCTGATCGTTAAAGGTCGTGATCTGCACGGACAGCAGCATGGTCGAAGAGGTAAATAGCATGGCGACAGCCGATATCGTGATCATGGAATTGGTGAAAAAGTAGACGAACACGTCCAGCAGGACCTTCAGCGAATTCGGGATCAGGACGTCTTTGATGATGTGAAACCAATTTCCCCCCATAGAGCGGCAAATATCCTCCAGCTTGGGGTTCAGCAATTTGAAATGGCTGATCACCATCATATAAGGCGAGCCGAAAAAGTGCACAATGTTCGCGATAACCAGGATCGCGTAGGTAT
>Ga0099364_10006893_pt1 | contig 16405 bp, 13 predicted proteins | sample TergutTh196P3_FD_73070 | JGI IMG/M metagenome (GOLD analysis project Ga0099364, IMG submission 73070) | Microcerotermes parvus P3 segment gut microbial communities from Pointe-Noire, Republic of the Congo - Th196 P3 | ecosystem: Host-associated > Arthropoda: Insects > Digestive system > Gut ...
TTCGCGAAAGCGTAAACTTTTGGAAAAACAAAAAGAAGGTAAAAAGCGTATGCGTCAGATCGGGTCTGTAGAAGTGCCACAATCGGCATTTTTAGCGGTTTTGAAGTTGGATTAACAAAAAAAATAAGTATGTCGAAATTGTTGCTGAATGCACAAATTGTTAACGAAGGAACTACGTTTCGTGGGCATCTTTTTGTTCGAAATCAAATCATCGAAAGGGTGTTTTCGGAGTTGGAAGATTATTCGGCGTTGATGTCTGAAAGCGTTGAAATCATTGACCTTTCGGGATATCATATTTTGCCCGGACTGATTGATATTCATGTGCATTTTCGCGAACCCGGACTCACACAAAAGGGAACGATATTTTCGGAAAGTCGTGCAGCAGTAGCAGGAGGAGTTACGTCTGTTTTGGAAATGCCAAACACTAATCCACCAACTTTGACTGAAAAATTATTGGACGAAAAATTGTCTATTGCAGAAAAAAATTCGTTTGTGAATTACGGATTTTACATCGGAGTTTCGTCGAATAATTTAGACGATGTGTTAAATGTTGATTCTCGAAAAACCTGTGGAATCAAACTGTTCATGGGTTCATCGACAGGAAATATGTTAGTAGATGATGATGAAATTTTGAATAAATTATTTGCCGAAAGTCGTTTGCCGATTGTTGTTCACGCTGAAAATGAAAAGCGAATTTTAGAACATACCGAACGTATCAAATCCGAATACGGCAACTCTCCGCCAATCTCTGTACATCCGATGATTCGTGATGTTGAGGCGTGTTATCAAAGCACAAAAAAAGCGGTTGAATTAGCCCAAAAATACCATACCAAACTGCATATCGCTCATCTTTCAACGTCCAAAGAGTTGGCGTTTTTTTCAACGGCTCCCTTATCTGAAAAACGTATCACCAGCGAAGTTTGCGTACATCATTTGTGGTTTACTGCTAATGATTACGACTGTTTGGACACCAAAATAAAATGCAATCCTGCAATCAAAACGCAAGAACATCGAGAGGCGTTGCGAAATGCTGTAAATTCAGGGCAAATCGACATTATTGCCACTGATCACGCACCGCACACGCTTGAGGAAAAAACGCAATCTTATTTCAAAGCACCGTCCGGAATTCCGCTTGTTCAGCATAGTTTACAAGCATTGTTGGAACTTGTACGACAACATATTTTTTCGTTAGAAACGATTGTTGAAAAAACCGCACACAATCCGGCAAAATTATTCGGCTTTGAAAAACGCGGATTTATCCGAGAAGGTTATTTTGCGGACTTGGTAATTGTAGACTTAAATTCTCCGCAAACCGTTGATTCTACTAACATTTTCTATCATTGCGGGTGGTCACCGTTTGAAGGATATACATTCAATTCAAAAATTATTTGTACCTTTGTAAATGGAAATATGGTTTTCCAAAATTTTACAACGCCCGAATTTAATTTTTCTAAAACTTATCAATTATGAAATTTCACATTGTTTTTGCACTTTTTTTTGTGACAATTTTTAGCAGTTGTTCTGAACGTGCACCGAAACCCAAACCTTTTTTGAGCGAAAAAAAAATGGTTAAACTGCTTACCGAAGTACATTTGCTCGAAGCCTCTTTACAACAGTTACAGCAAAGTCGCCATTACAAGATAGATTCTGTGCATTTGTACACCAATGCCGCGTATGCCGAACTGTTCAAAAAATATAAACTAAATCAAGAATCGTTTGAAGCGAATTTGTATTATCGTACGTATAATTCTCGAGATTTGGAGAAAATTTTTACACAAGTCAACGATATTCTAAAGGAAATAGACGACGAGAATATGCAAAAAACTACGGAATTATCGAAAGAAATGTTGGAAATCGATAGGTGAAAGGGCAAGATATGTTTCGTCCTCACTACAAATACTGCACTCCAAACGCAGCAATCAGAAATCCGTAAAACACCAATTCCGACAGCCATTTCCGCTCGTTGCGATACAACCACTCTGCAATAAAAAATGCAGAAAATATAAACAGTGTTGCTAAATGTGTGGTGGTGTAAGATGTGAATAGTCCAACGCTGACCATCCAAAATATACCCAACATCATTGCCGTGATTTTTTTACGTTGCGATATTTCGCTGAATTTCGCTCGAAGTTGCATAAAGCCTATTCCTACTAAGGAAAGCACTAAAACAATTGATACAAAAATTTGAGTTGACAAAGACAATTCTGTAATTTTTTCCAAACTGTCGAAATTCATAATTTGAATTGAAAACTCAGAAAATACATCTGAATTTTCGGTCAATGTCGCCCATAAAAAAACGATGAAAAATGGAAATCCAAATCCAAGAATTGCAATCAACCATTCTCGCCATTGATTGATCGGATAGAATAAAAAAATCCAAAACACAATAAACCCAAATGGCAGTAATGACGCTGAAAACAACGATGCTAAGGCAAATAAAATCGAAGCGTTGAATACTTTTTCGTAAGGTTCTTTTTCGTTGTAAATTTTGAACAAATACCAAATTCCACCGATGACGAAAAAATTGGAAATCATAAAAGGTTGTAAGACTTGCCAACCGTTTTGAACACTCAACAATACAACATAAATCAGAGCAACAGACATCGAATTTTTCGAAATAGAATGCACTCTGACCATTTCACTCAACATAAATGCTTGCAAAAGCACACACATCAAAGTGAGTATTTTTGCAAGCAACATGTTGGTTTTCGTCCAACCGAATAAACTGTCATACAAGAACGTTTGCGGTTCGATAATTTCGATCGGTTCTTGCACCATAAAATTCCGAACCCACAACGACAATGCCAGTAAAATCAGTAATCCTAACTGAAGTGAATAATTGGATTTTGTCAGACGAATTAACATTTTATTTTAATCCCATTACGTTTTTACCTTGTTTGAAATAAATATCTTTGGGGATATTTGCAGCAGCAACACGATCCAAATCCGATTTCAAAACGGGACTCATGGTAGATTTTTCATCAAACCATTTTTTAACGGCAGCGTAATCGCCATTGCCTTGAATGATGAGTATTTCCGCCAACAAATCACGAACAGCTGTTTGCATTTTTTCCACATTAACGGAATACACACCATTTTCATTGCGTTCAAACACGCCATAGTCCGCAAAATAATTCAAGCAAAGCATATTTGCACGTCCGTGTGCACTTGCAGCACCAAAACGAGACGAACGGAAAATTCCGGCAAAAAATGTGACATAATTATTATACACATCGCCTTCGCTCATTTCGCCCATATTGTGAAGTTCGTTAACCAAAAACAAACTCATGATATCGGCTTTCGCCTCTTCGAGCGGTGCATAAAATTCTTTCAACGCATGACGAACACTGCCTTTTCCATTAACCGTATTTTTGATACCCATTCCATGAGCGACTTCGTGAAACGTTACGTTTTCAAAAAACGCATCAAACGTAATATATTTCTGCTGTTCGGGAGACATTAAAACTTCCGTAATCGGCAACAAAATTTTGTCGAATTTTGCTTTCATCGAATTTTTGAGTTGTAATTTTCGACTGCCTTTCGATATGTGAACACGCTCATCATTCGGCAAATTAATGGCAATCGTTTTACTTCCGGCATTGCAATCACCTTGATAAAACACGGCTTCGAACACACTGATATCCGAATCTGTTCCGGGCATTTCGGCTTTGTATTTATCCGGAACAGGCAAACTTTTTTGCAAATCGGAAAGCATCGCAGTGTATTTTTCCAACTTTTTACTCCACTCCATATCTTTGATTAGTACAAATGCCTCGGTGGCGGCTTTGTAGCCAAACAAGGCATCTTCGTAGTTTTCGATTGGTCCGATAACGATATCAAACTTTGAATTTTTTACATCAATCCAAGCCATATCGCTTTCAAGATAATCCGAAGTTCGCAACGCTTTCGCACGAAGTTTCAAATACGTTTCAAATGCAACGTCTTCCGCTAATTCGGCTGCTTTTTCGAGAAGTTGAGCAGCTTTTTCGAACTCTTCTTTGTAAGCATCGTGATACCAAACCACGATTAATTTTCCATTTTCATCACGTCTGATAAGCGTGTAAAGGCTTGTTTTGTCGGGGTCTTCGAGTGCTTCGAATTCTTCAGCTGTCATGTCTGCAGGATAAAAATTTGCACCTGTTGGTTTTGCATCATAGTCGTTAACCCAAGGCAAATTTCCGTTCAAACGTTCCCAAGGACCGTAGTTGATTTTCGCAAAAAATTGGTCTTCGATGTTACCTTTGAATTGTTCCAAGAACTTGTGTTTACAGCCGGTGTAGGCTTGTTTCCAAAACACATCGTCCATCAGCGTTGCGGCATCAAAAAGATACGACAACAATTGTTTTTCTTTTTCGTTGAATTGCGAAACATCGGTTTTCAATTCAATTAACGCAAAGTATTTTGCGTTTTCGGGATACGTGCATTCTTTGTTTTTCTTACAGTTGCACGATGTTGCGAGCATTGCCGTGAGAACGGTCATAGTAATAAGATTTTTTTTCATGTTGATTATTTTTTTGATTAAGTTTAGAATCCGATTTGAAAATTATATACAGCTATTTTTGCATTTCTCGGCATATTCCCTTGATTATAGAACAAACGAAATTTATTTTCACCTTGCTGTAATCCACTTGATGCCGGAGTTACGTTAGCGATAAGGGTTTGCCGTTGTCCCATTTGCAGACCTTCCGTATTATTGATTTGGAAACCTGTTACTGTTCCGTTGATTTCGATACAAAGTTCGTTGTCATACATCATTCCTTCTGCGTCAACCAAAATTCGCAGTTGTTGATTGGATAGATTTGGGATATTAATCGTGTATTCTTGCGTAGCGGGGGAATCCGGTGATAACAAGTCAAGTATGTAATTTTGATGAAGTCTCGGTTGATTTTTATCATACAAGAAAACCTTTACAAATTGATTACTCAAATCGTAGCGAAATGTGGTATTTCGAATGATAAAATCTCTACATAGAGGATCGGTCATCACATTTCTAAAGTAATAATCGGCAAAGAGCCATACTCTGTCGTTTTCGTTGAATAATTTCTGTAAAGCTTGTAAAGAATGGGCATTGGGTGTTACGGTATCCACGTCTTGCGGCTCATACGCATATATTTTAGCATTGTATCTCATTTGGCGAAATAAAAGAGTATTGGCAACATCCGTGTTGATATAGAAAACTGGATAACTGGTTATCGTTGCAAGAAGGATATCGTCCGGTAAAATTTCCCTTTTTGCAGATTTAAGCACAGATTGCCAATCTGCAAAATACCATCTTGACAACTCTGGTGGCATCACTTGTCCGTGTTTTTTGGTTTTTACCATAGTCCACGATTGTTGGTATGGAGATAAAACAAAAAGTGCGATCAGACATGTGACGATGGCTATTTTAGGAAGTCTTTTGTTATTCGGCAACCGTTGTCTAATTTGAATAATCAGTTCATCAAAAACCATCGCAATTCCCAACATCAAAAGAGGCGAAAGAAAGATAACATATCGTGGCAAAACAGGCTCTCTAAAAATAAAACTCATTAACAATAGAGGCACTGCGAATAGTGCAAACAAATATAATCCGGCTTTTCTATATCTGTACATCCCCAGAAACAATCCACCAAAACCTAACCACCAAAGCCAAGGCAAATCTGTTTTGAATACATCTAAATAAATTTTGAATACACTAAAGGGATCTTCTTTCCACAGAAACAGAATTCTTTCGGGAGTTGGAAAGACCTTGGCGATCACCCCTCCCAATACTTCGGTGGCTAAAATTTGGTTTGCAATTCCCTGAAACCAAGGCATAAACAAGAGCAAGAAATAGAGTAAAAATCCGTATGTAATGACCGCATTTACACTCAATATCTTTTTTACAACGGATTGTTTTTTGGATAAATTTACAAAAAACATCACAAAATGATAAAAAGCTATTGCAAAACCTGCCATAATCGCCAATGAGTGTGATTGCACCGCAAAAAGCATTACGACAAAGAAAATCGCAATTTGTTTTAAATTTATTTTGAAATAATTCAAGATTTTATTTTTCCCTTCGACGAAACGCTTTTGCACACCGAGACAATCTCCAAGATAATACATCAAAACTAAGAAAGCAAAGGCAAAGATCGCGTAGTTACGTGCTATTCTTGACCAAAAAACAAGATATAGCGAAAAGGTTACCAAAACGGCAGCAAACAAGCCCACATTTTTGGAAAAATATTTTTTCCCAACTAAATAGACCATCGGAATACATCCTACGCCAAACAGCACACTTACAAACCTCGCTACAAAGGGAGTGCATCCGAATATTTCAAAGAAAATATATTGGAGTATCGGCAGTACATAACCACTGGGGTCGTAGACTTGAAACGGAGTGCCCTCTCGTGCCGGCAGTACAAAAACATGTTCATCGACCCAAAGCGTAAGATAGTCCAAATTGATGCAACGAATAATCATCCCCACTATTGAAAGGAAAATAATCATTAACCAATACCGGTCAGGCCATTTTAAATTGCTTAAAAACCCGCCACTAACAGGTATTTCCTGTTGTTTGGCACGTTCTGTTTGTAGCGGTTTTTGTACCGATTTTGTTTTGGGTTGTTTCATGGCAGTCTATAATGTTTTTTAATTTTGTACATATCCAAAATTTGTCGAAAAAAATCCATCTTTTTGATTTTCGAACCATGCACATCGTGCCAAGCTGTGAGGGGAAATTCGTAAACTTTTTCATAGATGGCTTCCATTCCGTATTGTTTAATCATTCGAGCAAAAAGTTCAACGTCAAAAATCCAATTGGTGATAAAAGGTTTTTCAAAAATGAGCTGTGCTACCGATGTGCGAAAAATTTTTGCACCACATTGTGTGTCATAAATTCGTAACCCTCGAAGTGTGCGCGATGCAACGTTTGCAAATATTCTACTTGCAATTCCTCGCATAAATGTTCGTTCAATATTACCTCCAAGTCGTAAAATTCTACTACCAATTACAGCATGGTATGGTTTTGCTTTTATCAATTCGATCATCGCATATAAATCCTCTGCCGGCGTAGCCATATCGGCATCGTAAAAGGCAACAAAATCGGGGGTAGGAGAGGAATCTATCGCATGGAGTATGCCTTGTCTTACGGCTTCCGCTTTGCCTGAATTTTTTGGCAAATCCAATACCTTTATTACCGGATGTTCTTCTGCAAAACGATTCAGAACACGGAGCGTATTATCCTTGCTACCATCGTTCACAAACAACAACGAACAATCGGTGTGCTGCTCGACAAACGCTTTGAATTTATCAAGAGGCAAGCGTTTTTCTTCATTGTAACACGGTATGATGATGAATGTTTTCATAAAATTTCATTTTTTATTTTATCGTTGAAAAATTTGGCAGAAAAGGATACCGTTAAATATTTTATCAAAGTAACCATATCCTTTTGGCTTTTCTTTTTTGATTTTTCAACAACGATGTCGTAGAAAGGTGTGCGTGTTGCATAGTCCCAAAAGTATCGTCCTCGCTTGGTTTTGAAAAAACTTCTCCAAGGTTTATCCCAAACATAATGAATTATTTTTGGATTCTTATAGGCTTTGCATTTGGTGCACATCACGTTCCAATTCATCGAAGCATATTGAACTTTGTTCTCGCAAACAATATTTAATACTTCTTGGTCGGCAAACGGTAGGTTTCTTTGCAATTCGATCTGCATCATCTTTTCAAAAGTTACATTATCCCTAAAAACCTCTGTGTTGAAAACAAGAACACCCGAGCTAAAGTAATTTTGATAATTGCTTAGTCCCATTTTCTTGGCGTGATTCCGAATAACAGCTAAAACCCCAATATCTCTGACAGCTTTCAGCATACAATTCTCATCGGTATTATGCCATAAATCCGCCACATTTGCTAAGCATATCGTGTCAACATCAAGCCATATCACATATTTGTGTTCTGTGAACAAATAAGGAATTATCAAACGAAAAAGTGCATTGACAGTGTATCTCAAGTTTCTAACCTCGTAACCTTCGAAATACTTTGAAACATCAACGTATTCTACCGTAAAATTTTTATATGCTTCTATTTGATTTTGCAATAATTGTTTGTATTCATCCGATAACACTTGACATAAAACATAGATTTTGAAAGTTTGATTGGTATCCGCATTTTCCATGATGGATTGGATACTAACCGCCATATAGGGGAAATACCCGTCATCGGTAGCGAATACTATAGGGATAATATCCTTGGTCTCTTTATGTGTTGTCGCCGTCATGTTTGAGTTGGTTTTAACAGATTTTCCACGGCATAAAGTGGATAAACATCAATATTGCCGTAGGTAGAAAAATTTTCTTGCGAAGTGCGAATGCCTTTTGAGATTTTTTTTTCGTTCAAAAACATATTCAAACTTTGCATTTTTCCGTGCTTTCCTGATTTTACTTCGATAGGTACAATGTCTAATCCTTTTTGGATTAAAAAATCTACTTCGGCATGACTGTTTTTGGTTTCCCTTTTCCAATAATACAACGATGGTTTTCGCTGTGGAGATGCGTTTTTCAGCAATTCCAACCCAACGCTTAGCTCTGCAATTTGACCCTTATTTACAAGAGCCGATTCTGTGTCTAAAAGGATATCAATCAGGTCGAGTCCTAAGATTCGTTGGAATATCGCAGTGTCTAAAATCATATATTTTTTGTGTTTGGAATTGGTTTCTGCTCCAAGCGGGATACCGTTTCCGGCACTGTGTTGAATAACATAAATCAAGCCTGCCATTTCCAACAATTCGAGGCATTGTTTCACCAAATAAATGGTGCTTTGTTGTGATGTTTTGGTATAGATAAATTTTCGTCCGTTTTGCTGAATTACGGCATCAAACACGTCTTTCAGAACCAATGTCGGAATGCGTTTTCTATACTTTGCAAAATCATCAACATACGTATTGATCAGTTGATCCAGCACGTTTTGAGCCGTTATCAAATCTTGTGATTCTAAATAAACGGAAACCGCTTTGGGCATTCCCCCTACGATTAGAAATTTTTTATACCACACCAAAGCCAAATTGTGCACACTTTCCGAAAGAGGCTTTGTTGGCGATGCATTTTGAATTTCTTTAAGTAACAGCTCTTTCTTTGCAGCCTGAAGAAACTCCGAAAACGAAAACGGATACAAAAACAGCGAAGTAATTCGCCCCACACCAAACGAGGACAAGCCTTCCAATGCAAACTCCAACAGCGAACCCGCAGCAATAACGTGCAGTTGAGGAAATTGCTCCGAAAAATATCGCAAGGTTTGAATGGCTTTTGGCGATGATTGAATCTCGTCTAAAAACAACAGTGTTTCGTTTGGAACAATCGGCGTATCGTAGAGAATAGAAAGTTGTTGTGCAATCTCAAGTGGATCGGAGAAATTATCAAACACCATTCTCGCTTTCGTATTTTGTTCTAAATTTACTTCGACAAAATACTTGAATTTTTTTCCGAAAAATCGAACCAAAGACGTTTTTCCAACTTGACGTGCACCTCGCAAAAGCAAGGGTTGCCGATGGGTACTAACCTTCCAGTGTAGCAGGTCTTTTTCGAGGTTTCTTAATAAAAAATTCATTTTGCTCTATTACAGTGTGTTAGGTTTTGATATTTTAATTTTCCAATCCTAAAAAGGCATGACTATTTCAATTTTCCAATGCAAAGATAGTCATTTTTTTTTAATTTTCCAAATTAATTACTATTCTCATTTTGAATTATCGTTTAATTTTCCGATTCGAATTCTAAGCATTTATTTTTACATGAATTTATACATCATATTGCGAGCAAAGGTCATTACATTGACCATGAATTTTCCGAATAATAGCGTGGCTTTCGAGATGTCGTGTAATTTTTGTTGATACAACAATGTGAAGTAGTCTTTCACCACTTTAGCTTGTTGCCAACCGGCTTTGGACGTGGTTGATGTTGTTACGATGCGGAAGAAAAACAACGGCTCTTTGATTACAAACAAATTGCCATGCAATAGCATTTTGCAGAACAAATCAAAATCGTTGCAATAGGTGAAATACTTGTCTTCTATAACACCGGAAGTCTTACGTAACACATCGGTTTTCATCAACGGCAGACCGGGTTCGCCAATGATATTTGTGCCATTGCGGATGCTTTTTTGCACAACTTTTTTTCCGTCAATAATTCCTCCTTTTCCGGGGAATTTTTTCACAAACAAATGTTTTCCGTTTTGATTGATAATACGCTTTTCAGCGGTTACTAAAACGATATTTTTGTCCGAATTTTCTTCAAATGCACGCACCTGTTTTTCGATGCAATCGGGTGTAATCAAATCATCAGCACAAAACAATTTGGCGTACGTTCCGGTGGCGTACGACAAGGCTTTGTTGTAGTTTCCCGAACTGCCTAAATTCTGTTCATTGACATGTATGGAAATGCGTGGATCGGAAAATGTTTTTACAATTTCGATCGTGTTATCTTTAGATTGATCATCGCAAATAATAATTTCCAAATTGGTGTAAGTTTGTGCCAACACCGACTGCAACGTTTCGCCGATAAACGGCGCAGCGTTGTAGCAAGGAATACATATCGAAACAAGTGGTTGCATAGTTTTTTTATTGTTTGTCAAAAGTATTAAAATTTATTATCAAGTGAACTGTTCAAACTAAGTTTTTTTATTAGATGCAACGGAATTATTGCTTTGTTAACTGCAACTACACATTAAATTTCTATCGCCGTAGGCATCGTCTACACGTCCAACGGAGGACCAATATTTATCATCGTGCGGTTGTGGGAATGCTGCTTTTTCTCTGGTATATGCGTGATTCCATTCATTTGCAGTAACTGCGTACATCGTGTGTGGTGCATTTTTCAAGAGATTGTCAACCTTGTCGGATTTTCCGTTTTCAATATCGGCAATTTCTTGACGAATAGAAATAAATGCATCAATCAAACGATTGATTTCCGAAAGGGGTTCGCTTTCGGTTGGTTCAACCATCAAGGTTCCATGTACAGGAAAAGCCACGGTTGGTGCGTGAAAGCCGTAGTCCATCAAGCGTTTGGCAATGTCGCCAACTTGCACATTTGCACTCGTGCTAAATGCGTTGCAATCCATAATCATTTCGTGTGCAACCATGCCGTGTTCACCAACATACAAAATCGGGAAATGGTTTTGAAGTTTGGCTTTCATGTAATTGACGTTGAGAATTGCAACTTTTGTAGATTCTGTCAGCCCTTGTCTGCCAAGCATTTTGATGTATCCGTAAGTAATCGGCAAAATCATCGGATAGCCGAACGGCGATGCTGAAACCGCCGAAATACCTTGCTCTCCGCTCGTTTTCACTTGCGTATGATTCGGTAAAAACGGAACCAAATGTTCGGCAACTCCAATCGGACCAACACCCGGACCGCCGCCACCATGTGGCATAGCAAAGGTTTTATGCAAATTCAAATGACAAACATCTGCACCCATAATTCCCGGAGAAGTCAGTCCTACCTGTGCATTCATGTTTGCTCCGTCCATATAAACTTGTCCGCCGTTATCGTGAATTATTTTGATGATATCCAAAATGGATTCTTCGAAAACCCCGTGAGTAGAGGGATACGTGATCATGATACACGACAAGTCTTGTTTGTGTTCTTCCGCTTTTTGTTTCAAATCTTCAACATCAATTTCACCGTTCGACAACGATTTTACGATAACAATTTTCATACCTGCCATTGCTGCTGTTGCGGGATTGGTGCCGTGTGCGGAAGCAGGAATCAAACATACATTGCGATGATTTTCGCCACGCGAACGATGAAACGCTTGAATGACCATCAAGCCCGCATATTCGCCGGCAGCACCGGAATTAGGCTGAAACGACATTTTTGCAAAGCCGGTAATTTCGCACAAATCTTTGTTCAAATTTTCAATCAATTCGTAATAACCCTCCGCTTGATTTTTTGGAACAAACGGATGAATTCCGCCGAATTCTCCAAACGTAATCGGCATCATTTCCGCAGCAGCGTTGAGTTTCATGGTACATGAGCCGAGCGGAATCATCGCACGATTTAGCGAAAGATCTTTAATTTCAAGTTTTTTAATGTATCGCATTAAAGCGGTTTCGCTGTGATGCGAATTGAAAACATCGTGTGTCAAAAACGGCGATTTGCGTTTCAAAGTTTCCGGAATTCCGGTGTCATCCTGAGCGAAACGAAGGAGCTGTTCGCCAATGGATTCCTCGCTATGCTCGGAATGACGGTCTTTCTTTGCAGCTTTCGCGAAAATGTTCAAGATATCGTCAACATCAGATTTTGCGGTAGTTTCATTCAAACTGATTCCGATTTTTTTATCGTCGAAATAACGGAAATTGATTTCAAACGACAAGGCAATTTGTCGGAATTCCTCCATTTTCACATCGCTTGGAAGTTCGATCATCAGTGTATCAAAGAACGTTTTGTTCAATGTTTTATAGCCGTATTTTTCAGCTTCCATCGACAAAACTCCGGTCATGGTATGGATATTTTGTGCGATATTTCGAATGCCTTCTTGTCCGTGATAAACGGCGTAGAACCCGTTCATAATCGCCATTAGAGCAGATGCTGTACAGATATTCGATGTTGCTTTTTCGCGTTTGATATGTTGTTCGCGTGTGGCGAGTGCCATACGTAATGCTCGATTGCCGTGTGCATCCACTGTTACGCCGATGATTCGTCCCGGAAATTGACGTTTGAAATCTTCTTTGCAAGCAAAAAATCCTGCAGCCGGACCACCAAATCCTAACGGTAATCCGAATCGCTGTGTTGAGCCAACCACGCAGTCTGCACCCCATTCGCCCGGAGGCGTGAGTAAGGCTAACGACATCAAATCGGCAGCAACTGCAACGAAAACATTTTGTTCTTTCGCTTGTTTTACTAATTCCGAATAGTCAGCAATAGAGCCACATTGCATCGGATATTGAACGATTGCACCAAATACATTTTCGGTCAATTGAAATTCGGTATGTTTCACAATTTCTAATTCGATGTTCAACGGGAATGCTCGTGTTTTCAGTACATCTATCGTTTGTGGAAATAAATCTTGCGACACTAAAAAACGATTTGCACCGTTTTTTGTTTTTTCTTTCGAACGTGAATTAAAAAACATAATCATCGCTTCTGCCGCTGCTGTGGCTTCATCTAAAAGACTTGCATTTGAAATCGGCATCGCGGTCATGTCCATAATCATCGTTTGATAATTCAACAATGCTTCCAAACGACCTTGCGATATTTCCGCTTGGTACGGCGTGTAGGACGTATACCAACCCGGATTTTCCAACACGTTTCGCAAAATCGGTGCAGGTGTAATCGCCGAATAATAGCCCATTCCGATGAATGAGCGAAATGTTTTGTTTTTCGAGGCAATCGCTTTGATGTGGTTAAGATATTCAAATTCGTTCATTCCACTTGGTAAATCAAGTGGTTTGGGCAATCGAATTTTTTCGGGAATTGTTTTTTCAATCAGTTCGTCCATTGATTTTACACCAATGGTTTTGAGCATTTCGGCTTGTTCGGCTGTTGTTGGTCCAATGTGTCTGGATAAAAAATTGTTGGTTATCATGGTTTATTTTTTTTTATTGACGGAGTTAAAATGACGATTGAAATTCTAAAAATTTAGGAGCAATTTTATCTTTTTCAGATAATATCGGATTGTCGAAACCCCAGTTGATATTGAGGGTTTCGTCGTTCCAAAGCAATGAGCCTTCGGATTCTTTGTTGTAAAATTGCGAACATTTATACGAAAAAATCGTATCATCTTCCAACACCAAAAAACCATGTGCAAACCCTTCCGGAATGTAAAACATACGCTTGTTTTGTTCGGAAAGTTCAACACAAACGTGTTGTCCGTAAGTAGGTGAATTCTTGCGAATATCAACGGCTACATCTAATACAGCACCCTTTACAACACGTACTAATTTTGCTTGTGCAAACGGTGGATTTTGAAAATGCAAACCACGTAAAACGCCGCGTTGCGATTTGGATTCATTGTCTTGAACGAATACGTTATCCATACCTAAATCTTTCATTTTTTGATACGAGTACGATTCAAAGAAATAGCCTCTATCATCAGTGAATACAGATGGTTCGAGGATTTTTAGATCCGGTATTTTGGTGTCGATTAGTTTCATATTTACAAATGTACTGCTTGTCCGTATGCTGTGGCAACCGCTTCCATCAAGGCTTCCGACATAGTCGGGTGCGGGTGAATCGCCGATAAAATTTCGTTTGCTTTAATTTGATTTTCTCGAATGATAACCGCTTCGGCAATCATTTCGGTAACATTGTCGCCAATCATGTGGCAACCTAATAGTTCATCGGTTTTCGCATCAAAAATCACTTTCACAAAACCGTCTCTATTGCCTGCTGCGGTGGCTTTTCCGGATGCTGTGAAAGGAAATTTTCCAACCTTAATATCGTATCCGGACTCTTGTGCTTTTTTCTCGGAAAGCCCGACAGATGCGATTTCCGGAGTGGTGTATGTACAACCCGGAACATTATTATAGTTTACCGGATGCGGATTCAAACCTGCAATTTTTTCAACGCACACAAGGGCTTCATGCGATGCGACATGTGCCAACGCAGGACCATGAACCACATCGCCAATAGCATAGTATCCGTCCTGATTGGTGCGATAATACTCATCAACCTTGATTTTTGTTCCTTCAATTTCGATGCCGGTTTCTTCCAGTCCGATGTTTTGGATATGGGTTGTAACGCCAACTGCCGACAGCACAATTTCCGCCTCAACCACTTCTTCGCCTTTTTTAGTTTTGATAACACATTTGCATAAATCCCCTGTGATATCAACACGTTCAACGTTTGAATCCACCATCACTTTCATGCCGTTTTTTCGGAATGAGCGACTGAGTTGTGCAGAAATATCCGCATCTTCCACAGGAACAATTTGAGGCATGAATTCCACCAACGTTACTTTGGTTCCGATAGATTGATAAAAATGTGCAAATTCCGAACCGATTGCTCCGGAGCCAACAACCACCATAGATTCCGGCTGTTTTCGCAACGTCATTGCTTTGCGGTAATCAATAATTTTTTCGCCGTCTTGCGGTAGATTCGGCAATTCGCGACTGCGAGCACCTGTGGCGATGATGATATGATTTGCTGTATACTCAGTAATTTCGCTATTTTCCACACTTTGAACTTCAACAATTTTATTAGGCTTTATTTTTCCAAAACCACGAATGATATCCACTTTATTTTTTTGCAATAAAAATGCAATGCCTTTATTCATTGCTTCTGCAACGCCACGACTGCGAGTTACCATCGCATCCAAATCGGCTTTTGCCGTGCTTTCGAGGTTTACGCCGTAACTTTGTGCATGAAGTACGTATTGAAAAACTTGTGCACTTTTCAGCAATGCTTTCGTAGGGATACAGCCCCAATTCAAACAAACACCGCCCAAATCGGCACATTCCACGACGGCAGTTTTTAAGCCCAACTGAGCACCTCGAATCGCCGCCACATAACCACCCGGTCCACTTCCAATCACTATTAAATCGTAATTCATCTTAAACTGTTTTATTCATTGCAAAGATACGAAAAAAAATTGACATGCACAGCATTTCGTTTTTTTTTTCAAAAATTTTTCGTATCTTTGCAGTCTAATTTTAATTAAAAAATATGTAAATAAACGGAAATATAAATAAAACATAGCGTTTGCTATTATTCCAAATACTCCGAAACCTAGTAAATTTCAAAAAGTATTTCCACGAATAAATTGTGAATGCCTATGCGGTAGCATGGGTATGGTTATTCCGGAAATACAGGTATTACTAGGACCTCGGAGCATGGAAAAAATATCCATGCTTTTTTTATTGTCTAAAGTCAAAAATCTAAACCAAAATACCTATGAAAAAAATCACCCTTATTTCAATCCTTCTCGCAAGTTTTGCGACCCAAAGTTTTGCTCATTGTCCTATTCCGCAGTGGTGCCCATCTGCCCCCTTGCATCAAACTCTTTGCCCCGGCGATACCATCGACCCTATCGAATTTCCTTCGGTGATAGCTAAAACCCTAATCGTCACTTGGTGGACGGACGAGACACGCACCAACTTTATGCTCACTCCTCCTCCCGGCATTACAGTTTCCGGCACCTCTACTCCAACTCCGCTCGGCGACAGGGAATACGCATGGCCTGTTTCCATAAAAGGTGCACCAACAGCCATCGGTACTCACCACTACACCGTGAGCAATACCTGTGGTGTAGAGCTGCTACATGGTAGCATCACTTTGGGACCACCAGTTCCAACTACACCGGGAACCATCGCGTTTAGCAATAATCCTGTTTGTACAGGTGCATTCACAGCGAGCATTGCTGCTGTGAGCGGTGCAACGTCCTATAACTGGACTATTCCGGGAAGTATGACCCATGACGGCAGTGATGGAACCACCATCAACATTACCGATGC
>Ga0099364_10006894_pt1 | contig 16405 bp, 10 predicted proteins | sample TergutTh196P3_FD_73070 | JGI IMG/M metagenome (GOLD analysis project Ga0099364, IMG submission 73070) | Microcerotermes parvus P3 segment gut microbial communities from Pointe-Noire, Republic of the Congo - Th196 P3 | ecosystem: Host-associated > Arthropoda: Insects > Digestive system > Gut ...
GTAATGCGAATATAATCATGGGTGTTGGCTTTGTACCATAAGTTATATCTGCATAGATTTCGCAAGAATCATCGATTTTTTCGATTAATTCGAGAAATAACTCTGTATGCGCTTTCTTTGTTTCGCCCTTGTGATCAATAGGTATAGTTTTTATTTCGATACTGTGTTCTTGCTCAAACCTTTTTACTCTATCGTTTAATATAAAAAAATTTCGTTCTAGGGATTCGTTTGGAAATTTGATTGCAACAAGCTCGACATCATCTCCTTCTTTTATTGCGTTTTCCATGACATTAAATATTGGGTAATGCTCGTTTTGATTGTTTTCCAAGTCTGCTTGTGTTGCGAGGTATATAGGATTGTCGAATCGTCCAGTTTGTTCTGCAACTCCTGTGATAAATACTTTTTTCATTCTGTAATTTCAGCCTTTCATTTTATAATGTTGAAATATATGCTATTAGTTTTTTCTAAAATATGAATTTTGAACGAATTATATCATTGCATTATTATATTCACAAGTATTTTGATGATTAAAAACAGTTTTGTAAATAATAAAATTTATAACTAAAACTTTTCCTGATGGTGTAGTTATGAAGTATCTTTTATGTTGTATTTCGGTGCAACAAGATCCTTCACTTCGTTCAGGATGACACGGTAAGTGCCTACGATGACACTTTAGTGCTTATGATGACACTTTTTGTGCTTGCATAAAATTGAGTGTGTTGGTAACAATGAGTTGGTAACAATATTCAAATACAAACAAATGCAATTAGGGTTCTTAGTTTATATATCATGCTTATGTTTTTGCTAGTAAAATAATTTTAAATATTTTTGCAAAAAAAACCGTGCAAGGGTTTTGTTCCTTGCACGGTTTACTTGTTTTATAATGGAATTGTCGGTAGCTGCTTAGCTTCAGATAGAACTCCTGTTGCTACAATCAACACCCAATTCCAATCAATGCTTATCCCCTAAGCCATGATTCGTATGTAGCAAATGATGGGATTTTTCTCCTAGGGGTTCTATTAGGAATTCTTCGTATAGCATTGCTACGTCGGTGTTTTCGTGGGAATAGCGGATTGCGCTTTCGCGGTCTAGGCGCCATAGTTCGTCGCTGCGTTCTCCTGCTAGGTTGTGGTCTAGGGTGATAGGCTGACCACCGCCGCCGGCGCAGCCGCCTGGGCATGCCATGATTTCTACGAAATCGTACTCAACTTCGCCTCTTTTAATCGCCTCGATTAGCTTGCGGGCGTTGCCGAGACCTGATGCTACTGCTACTCTCACATCGCCTGCTCCTGGTACGTTAATGGTGGCTTCTTTCCATCCATCTAGTCCACGAACTGCTGCGAAGGCATCGGGGTCGGGGTTTTCTCCGGTGACTAGGAAATATGCGCTGCGGAGAGCTGCATCCATGACACCGCCGGAGGCTCCGAATACTATGGCGGCACCTGTTCCGCTTCCCAGGGGTGAGTCGAATTCTTCTTCGGGAAGTAGGGGTACGACTACGCTTTGTATTTTGAGCATTTTTACAAATTCACGGGTTGTGATAACCACATCAACGTCTGGGTCGCCGCAGGCATCGTTCATTTCGGGTAAATCACATTCGCTCTTTTTTGCTGTGCAGGGCATGACCGATACGCAGAAGACTTTTTGCGGGTCAACGCCGATTTTATTGGCGAAGTATGATTTTGTTAAAGCTCCAAACATTTGTTGGGGGCTTTTTGCTGTAGAGAGGTTTTCCACCATTTCGGGGTATTGGGATTTCAAAAAGCGCACCCATCCTGGGCAGCAGGAGGTGAACATTGGCCATTTGTGTTCTGCTGCATGGGTGAAGTGTTTGATAAATTCAGTTCCTTCTTCCATGATGGTGAGGTCAGCTGTGAAGTTGGTGTCGAAGACATAATCAAAGCCCAACCTGCGAAGTGCTGCGGACATACGTGCTGGTGAAGCAAACTCACGGCTAACGCCAAATGATTCTGCCCAAGCTGCTCTCACTGCTGGTGCCACTTGCACTATTGTCACCACGTCTGGGTCATCAAGAGCATCGAATACACGCTGGGTGTCATCCCTTGCTGTTAGAGCTCCAACGGGGCAGTTGGTGATGCATTGACCGCACAGTGAGCAGGGAGCTTCTTGAATGGAGAGATTACCTGTGGTGTTCACTGTAGTGCGTCCACCTGTGCCGGTTATATCCCATACATTCAATCCTTGTATTTTGTCGCATACTTGAACACAGCGCATACATTTTATGCATTTACTTTCATTGCGAATCAAGGGGAATGTTTCATCCCAATTGTTTTCTGGAACATTACTGGGAATGGAGAGGTCGAGTATGTTCAAATCGCTTGCCAGGTTTTGAAGGCTGCAATTGCCATTTCTGCTACAGGTTGGACAATTACAATCGTGTTGGGAAAGTATGAGTTCAACATTTGTTCGACGGGTTTTTCTCACCCTTGAACTATTAGTTGAAACGACCATACCTTCTTCAATCTGTGTGTTACAGGCAGCGGCAAGATGGTTGATTCCTTCGATTTCCACGACGCATACACGACAGGCACCGATTTCGTTTATTTCGGGCATATAGCATAGAAAAGGTATTACAATTCCTGCCATATTTGCCGCTCTTAGAATAGTTGTGCCAGCTGGGGCTTCTATTTCTTTTCCGTTAATTGTAAGTTTTACCACTGTGTATTCCTCCCACCTCTGAAAGATCCATAACCGTAGCGGTCACAACGTAGGCAACGTGATGTTTCCATTTCGGCGCCTTCCTTTGTCATTGGACATTCAATATATTCAAAGTCATTTCGCCTTTCTGAAGCTTCACGTTCTGTGACATTCACACGACCACGGCGGTTTTTGTTTTCAAACTGTGCTGGCGGTATTTCAACATCAGTGCTTATCACATTGTTAAAGCCAAGATAGTTGTCGATATTCGCAGCTGCGACTTTTCCTGCGGCAACAGCTTGTATCGCCGATGCGGGTCCTGTGGCGCAGTCGCCACCTGCGAAGACTTTACCGTCTTGGAATACTTCACCGCTGGGAAGAGTTTTTAGGTTGCCCCATTCCAGTGGAAAATCAGCTTTTTCAAATATATCTGATTCGACCCTTTGTCCAACAGCCATAATGAAAATGTCTGCCGCTATCCGCTCTTCCGGTAAATCGGCATTCATTGGTGCTGGGCGACCGCCGGAATCAAGCTCACCTGGAAGTTGAGGTTGTGTCCACAAAGCTACCGCTCTGCCGTTTTCGTCGGCTTCAATGCGAACGGGTGCTTTGAGTGTGAGAAGCTCAGCACCCTCTGCAATTGCTCCTTCAATTTCGTCGGGTAGTGCGGTCATGTCTGTTTGACGACGGCGGTAAACGCAATATACTTTTTTAGCGCCCAACCGCAGTGATGTCCTAGTGGCATCCATGGCAACATTGCCGCCACCGACTACTACCACAGTTTTACCTGTGTAGTCAGGATACTCTTCATCGCCGATGGTTCGGAGTAAGTCAACAGCCGATGTCACCCCTTCCAGATCCTCACCTTCGATACGGGCTTTGCTATCTGTGTGAGCTCCTATGGCAACAAAAAGACTGTCATATGTATTCATTATCTCATCGATGGATATATCGGTTCCAATATCAGTTTCAAGCTTCACAGTTATTCCTGTTGCCAAGATATTGTTTATATCCCTATCAAGAAGCTCTCTGGGGAAACGATATGCGGGGATTCCGTAGCGCAACATTCCGCCAAGCTTTTTGCGACGCTCATAAACGGTGACTTCGTGTCCCATTAAGGAAAGAAAATATGCTGCACTCAAACCGCCAGGTCCGCCACCTATCACGGCGACTTTTTTACCAGTGGGTGCTGCTTTCGCCAGTGGTGGAATTACCCCGGCGTTTTCTGTGATGAATTGCTTGATGCCACGGATATTAATTGCGCTGTCTAACATTCCACGGCGGCAATGATTTTCGCAGGGATGCTCACAGATGTAGCCGCAGGTAATGGGGAAGGGATTGTCTTTCCACATTAGCCTCAATGCATCGGCGTATTGACCTTTGTTAGCAAGAGCGATATATCCTGGAATATCAACATGGGAAGGACAATACCGAACGCAAGGAACGGGAGCATCGGTTCCGGAGAGGCAGCGACCTTTTTCTATATGCTCTGTAAAATCATCTTTAAATGCGATTAAGCTATCTAAGAGCATACGAGCTGAGTCGTAGCCAATGGCACAGTCGGCACTTTCGATGATGCCAGTTGCGGTTTTTTCAATGGTGCTAATTGTTTTTGAGTCTGCCTTTCCGTCTAACACGTCCTTTAGCAAGTCGGCAAGGACTCCCAGACCAACACGACAGGGAACGCATTTTCCACAGGATTGAGATTGGCACAGTGTCACAATATTTAGTGCAGTGTCCACTGGGCATAGTCCCGTAGGTCCTGAGCTTAGGCGGCGTTCCAAATCCTGGTACAGTTTGTCGATAGCTTGCTGGACTCGGTTTTCAGTCATTATTTCTAATCTGCTCATTGTATCACCCTAACATTAAGTATTTTTGGTCTTTGCTGCTTGTGCTATGAGTAAGATAGTTTTTCCAATCATTCCTCCTTTGCGATTGCTATTGCGGGTTAGCAAATCGACTCATATATGCGCATTTGCGGGATTGTAACATGTAATCTTTGAGATTTGCAATAATATAATTAGAAAAAGTATAAAAATGCAAAAAAATATAATTATTTTATTTTTTGATGTCATTGACCCTATGGCTTTCCTTGTATATAATTAATTGCGTTGGGAAAATTGTATATGTTTCGATAATAAGTTTCGACAATAATTTACATAATTATGACAGACTTTTGATATATGAATCATATAATTTGATTAGATAATTTTAATAAAGGTTACAAGTCACGGGAAAAAATCCAGTGTCATTTAGGAGGGAGCTTGCGAGCGAAGAATCTCTATAATTGGCAGTTTGGTGTAATGAGATCTTTCGCTGACGCTCAAGATGACACTGATAGTGCGTACTATGTATGCAATGAATAGCAAGATATATGATTTTTAGCACCCCCATTGAATAGTAACTTGAAAGGTTGATGGTGTGAGTATAAAAGGGAAAACTCTTTTTATGCGTTCGGAGCTTTTTATAATTGCTGTTGCGCTTGTTATGATAGTGGCGACGGGGATGCAGGTTCGCGGCTGTTCCCGAGTAGACGAGCCGGTTGCAGGACCCATTATGGAAAGCGAAGAAGCCTACCATGTCATTGTTGCAGGAGGAGAGCCAGAGGGAATCGCTGCGGCTTTGGCGGCTGCTCGCAATGGCATGAAGGTATTGCTAGTGGAGAAGAGAGAAGCTTTGGGTGGCTTAATGACATTGGGAATGCTAAACTTTTTGGACCAAAATCATGGACCTGGTGGAGTACTGCTCACCCAAGGGATTTTTTTAGAATTTTATACAGCTTTGGGCAATGCTTTTGATGTGGAAGAAGCAAAGACTTGGTTTTTAAATAAATGCAATGCTGAAGCTAATCTGACCTTGATGCTCAATACAGATATCATAGCTCCTGTGATGGATGGAAATAGGATAGTTGGCTTGATTATCCAGGAAAAGGATAGCGATGAAATGCAGATTGTGCGCAGCCTTGCTGTCATCGATGCCACTGTGGATGGTGATGTGGCTGCAGCAGCTGCTGCGCCTTTCACTTTAGGTGGCGAAGATTATGGCTCACATGGGACGATGCAAGGGGTTACATTGATTTTTGAAGTCTCAGGAGTTGACTGGATTACTGTCATGGCTTACCTCCGAAATGATGATGATGAGCATACCGGTGCCAGTGAGAAAGCAGCATATGGATATGGTAGCGAGGCACTAAATTATGTCAGCGTAGATGGGAATATGCGATTTAGAGGTCCGAATCTGGCAAGGCAAAATAATGGGAATGTTGTGTTGAATGCTTTGATTATTTTTGGTGTTGACGCTTTAGACCCCGATTCATATGCCGAGGGCATTAATCGAGGTCTAGCTGAAATACCTAATGTAATCGAGTTTATGCGAGAACACTTTGTCGGCTTTGAAAATGTAAGCTTTGTGCGTCCTGCTTCTTCTCTTTATGTGCGAGAAACGCGGCATTTCATTGGTGAGTATAGATTGAGCATCACCGATGTTCTTGAAAATAGAGACCATTGGGATAGGATAGGACATGGTAGTTATCCTGTGGATATTCAACCGACCAATCCCAATAATCTGGGAAATATTTATGGGGTTCCTGAGATTTACAGTATACCCTTTAGGTGCTTGGTTCCCCTGGAGGTGGAACAGCTTTTGATTGCAGGGCGCAGTGCTTCCTATGATTCCATACCCCATGGCAGTGCAAGGGTCATTCCCATAGGAATGGTAACTGGAGAAGCCTGTGGTACTGCTGTTGCATATAGTGTTGCCAACGATATGACATTTAGAGAAATGGCTTATGATGCCGATGCCATAAGCTGGCTTCAGGAAAGGTTGAAAAGTCAAGGTGCCTATTTGGTGGAGTTTGATTTACCGAGAACAGCTCTCATGGATCATTGGGCTTATCCTGGCTTGCTTGTTATGAGGGAGCTGGGTTTGGCTGGTGGTGGTTATATCAATGATTATAGGTTAGATAACGATGTTCCCAACCGCTGGATGCTCCAAAATCGGACTAATACGGTAATGAGGCTTGCTCACGAACGAACAGCAGATCGGGGAGATAGGCAAGTGCCCTATGTGGAAACAAACCTTGATTCCGATGAGGTTACAGTGGCTCAATTGTTCATGACCGCCGCTAGATGCGCTTCCTTGGGAGATTCTTTCCATGAAGCCCAAGGGGCAAAGGAGTATTTGCTCGCCTTAGGAATCCTTGATGAAAGCCTTTTGCAGCATTTTGAAGACATCGATGCAATTGCCACAACTGGTCAAGTGTTGTGTGTTTTGGGTGCTTTGTATTTGTATCTGATGGAGTTATAATAAAATGCTGGTAGGACGAGAGAATTGTACCCTCGTCCTACTTGTGTCTTACCAATATCCTAGCGCATTATAATGGGAATCGTAGTGGTATCATTATTATTGCTGCCAGGTACATTACTATGTGCAGGAGTATACCGTAGCGGACGATTTCTTTGAAGTTGAAACCTACGGTTATTGCCATGCCTATTTGGGCACTGGCGAGGGGTGTGAGCACAGCGAGGCTGGAGCCATATATGACTCCCATGGCTATTGCTTCGGGAGATATACCCATTGCTTGTGCCATGGGTAAAAAGATTGGCATGAAAAGTAGGACACAAGCGGTATTGGAAGTAAACTGCGAAACAACCATGCAAATTAAGGTCACCAAGGCGAAGAATAAAAAGGGTGGAGTATCTGCGGTTACCAGGGAGCTGAGCGCTGATGTGACCAAAGCCATCCCACCGCTGGCTGTGAGAATTTCCGCCATGCTGAAGCAGCCACCAAGCCATATAATCACATTCCAGTTCATTTCAGAAAATGCTTGCTTTTGGCTTATGCAACCAAAGGCGATGGATAGAAGCGCAGCTGTGATGGCAGCGGTTCCCACTGTGACTACTTCGCTAACCAGCATTATCACAAGGAGAGCGGTAATTACTGACATCGTATATAGCTTCTTTTTGTCAATGACATCCTGGGAAAAGTCGATGCCACCGTTTTCCACGGCTGCGTTCATTAGAATACTAGTTGAATCATTATCAGTTGTTCTTGCTAGGCTTTTTACCCAGACTTTTTTACCGTGTCCGTATGCATAGACGTAAATAGCCAAACCTGTAACAACGACAATGGGGATCCCAATTGGTGCAAACTCAAACATTTTGAAACCTTGAACACCCATGTTCTCGATAATATTTTGCCCAATAAGCTGTGGGGTTGAGCCGACTAAGGTACATACACCACCCACAACAGAGCCATATATCGCCGGAAGGGCGATGTTTTTCATTGTGAAGGCTTTTGAACTTTGTGTTACTCCTTTGAAAATCACAAGGAAAAACACAACAACGGTCATATTCGACATGAAAGCAGACATGGCAGCAGCGATAAAGAACGATATAATCATCAAGCGTTTTTCGTTATTTTTCGCCAGCTTTAACACAGCGCGTCCTACGACATGGGCTAGTCCTGAGTTCATCAATGCCAAGCCAACGATGTCCATGCCTGCTACCAAATATATGAGGTCCTGGGTGAAGCCTGTCATTGCCCTGGGAAGTGTGGATATACCCAGCAATACGCAGACTACGCAACCAGCCATGGAAACATATGCCATGGGCAAGCGGTCGATAATCCAAAGGATTATCATAATAGCAAATATAATAAGTGATGTTACAGCGGGATTCATTGACTTAGCCTCCAGTTTTGAATTAGGAATTTTGGATTAGGTATTAGGTATTAGGAATTATCGTTTCGCTTTTGTAAAAATGCGTTAGACAATATGGATTTTATTACTCATTACAAATTAAATATTCTTTGGGCGTTTTTGCTTCTGATTTTGTCACGGGGTCCGGCTGCCATTGCATCTACGCGCTCTAGGATTCCTACCATGTCGCCGATGTTGTGGGGGAAGTCAGAGCCGTAAAGAACGTTGTCTTCGCCGAATTCGGCAACACATAACTGCAATGCGCTTTGTCTATATACGACAGAATCTGCAAATATTTGTGGCATATATGAGCTGGGGAGTCTGTCTATTTTTTCGCGACCTGCTGGGACGCATTTCCAGATTTGGTCTAGTCTGCCAATGGTATATGGTAGAGTTCCGCCACCGTGGGAAGCGATGATTTTTAGGTTTTGATAACGGTCAAAGAAGCCATCCATTATCATCGTTGATATAGCCAATGTGGTATCGATTAGAAAACCTGTTGATGCTGCTAAATGATATACATCAAGCTGCATAAAGTCCGAACCTGGTGGAAGGGAAGGGTGTACCAAAACTGGGAGCGAATGTTTGTCAATGGCTTCCCATACGGGGGCGAACATTGGGTCGATTAATTGTTTCTCGGCTATGTTCGCTATAACCATAACGCCCACTGCTCCAAGGGATACTGCGCGATCAAGCTCTTTTATGGCTTCTTCTGGGTATTGCCATGGGAGGGAACACAAAAAGCGTATTCTATCAGGGTTTCTGGACTGCTCGAATATCATATTATCGTTTATTAGCCGTGCAGTGCTGGCACTGATTTCCACATCACCCCAATAGACATTGGGACAGGTGAGGGAAACGATGGCGATGTCGACTTTGGCATCGTTCATCTTTTGTAAACGTAAGTCATAGTCGAACATTTCCTCAAAAAGGGTCATGAACATGGCTCCATTTTTGTGGATTGCTTGGCTTGTCCCACCTAGGACAGGTACGTCTTCCACTGAATAAATGGGACCGCCATGCTCTTTTAATACTGCTAGAAATTCTCTGCTTAGCATATGGGTGTGGACATCGATTACTGGTACATTCATTGTTTTTCTCCTTAAATTAATTTAATTTACACACTTATACACGAAATCTATTTTTGAAATGCAAAAACGCCCTTGGACATATATCAGTCCAAGGGCGATTATTGATAAACCGCGGTACCACCTTAGTTTCGCACAGCCTCACAGCAATGCGCTCTTGGGGTACTATCATACCCCATACGCTGTAACGGGCGTTCCCGTCGCGTCCTACTATGGTGCTGTTTCCTCGATTGAATTTTGCTACTTAAGCAAATTCATCATAAGGTCACCAATTCAGCGCGCAGCTCTCGGGATGTATTCCCTGGCATAATCCTGATCGGCTTTCACCAACCGCCGACTCTCTGGCAGGATTTTATAGCTAGGTACTGGTTCCCAGTCACCGCCTTTTGCTCTTTCGGAGTTTAAAGCATTAAAGAGAGAATGTCAATAGGGTAAATTAGACAAAAATTAGGCTGTTGTTTGACAATTATATAGCAATTAATACAATGAGGCAGATGAAAAATGTAGCATAGCAGTCATAGAGTCTTAAAAACATTTGTAAAACCCTGGCAGCTGTGGTAACATACACATCATGAATAATCTTCTTGAATTACTAGAAAACTCAGCGGACAGATACCCTGATAAAATAGTATATTCGGACGAAAACGAGAGTGTGAGTTTTTCTGAGCTGCGAAAGATTGCCAAGGAAATTGGTACTGCTGTGGCAAGGAAAGTACAAGGCTTGCGAATGCCCATTGCTATTGTGACCAATCATCGGGTTGCGGATTTAGTTGCCTTTGCTGGGGTGCATTATGCTGGCTGTTTCTACATACCCCTTGATGGAGCTGCTCCTGAAGAGTTTATGAAGTCTCGTTTAGAGCTCATAAACCCAGCAATGATAATAGATGCCAAGTCTATACTGGAACTACCCAGGGAAACCATCGATGATGCACTTTTGCAAAATGCACGAGACTCTATCATCAGCAGCGACCCTGCCTATGCGATTTTCACCTCAGGCTCAACAGGAGTGGCAAAAGCTGCTGTCATATCCCATGGATCAGTTATTAATTTAGCAAATTGGCTAGCTGAGACCTTTGGCTTTTCCGAAAAAACTATTTTTGCCGGTCAGGGACCTTTTTATTTTGATGGTTCAGTCAAGGAAATATATTCCACATTGCGAAATGGCTGCACTTTGCAACTGGTACCAAAGAAGCTTTTCTCTTTTCCCATCAGAGCCATGCAATTTATTCAGGATGTCGGTGCAAATGTATTGCCTTGGGCTGTTTCCGCAGTGAAACTTATGGCAAATAGCGGGGTCTTCGACAAGTTTATCCCAGAAGGTGTCACTGATGTGATTTTCGGTGGAGAAACCATGCCTGCGTCCACTTTGAATATTTGGAAAAGGGCAATGCCACAAGCTCGTTTTGCCAATGTGTATGGACCTGCCGAAGTCACTGTGGATTGCTCATATTATATTGTAGATCGTGATTTTCAAGACGGAGAGAGCATCCCCATCGGTAATGCTTGTAAGAATGTGGAATTATTGTTGCTGGATGAGAATCAAGTGCCTGTATCAGATGGGGAAGCAGGGGAGATTTATGTGCGAGGAGCTGGAGTGGGCTTGGGTTATTGGCGAGACCCTGAGCGTACTTCTGAGGCTTTTATACAAAATCCGCTTAACAGTGCTTATCGAGACATTGTATATAAAACAGGTGATATAGCAAAATATAATGAAAATGGTGAGTTGGTGTTTCTATCTCGCGCCGATTACCAAGTAAAACATATGGGAAGCCGCATTGAGCTTGGTGAAATTGAAATTGTTGCCACCGGGGTGGAAGGAATCGATTTGGTTTGCTGCCTTTATGATAAAGACCAGGGGAAAATCCTGCTTTTCTACGAAGGGAGCATTTTGGAAAAAGAACTGGCGAAAGCAATGGAAACTCGTATGCCCCGTTATATGCAGCCCAATGTTGTTATAAAAGTGGAAGAAATGCCCGCCACTCCAAATGGGAAAATAGACCGCCTACGAGTAAAAGAGGTATACTACGATGGATTATGAGTCCTTCATGGAGCTGGAAAAGAACTATTCACGCAAAATCAGTAATGACTTTTTGCTTCCAAAGGACTTGAAAAAGCGTTTCGATGCTGGTGTTTTATCTGTTGAAGCTAATGATTTCGGACTCTTGATATATGAGCAGCGCAAGGATTTTATCAAACTACATTTCAGGTTAAGTGATGAAAATTGTATGGTTTCCCATCAAGATACCCAGCAGCCTTTAGCAGCTTTTTTAACATATAGGCATGATAGATATCCAACCCAAGCAGCCGCTTGGCTGGAAAAGCAAGGATTTATCAAAACAAAGACTTTACGTAGGTATAGCACAGATGAAATAACTGGTGAAATTAGCCTCAAAGGCATCGATTTCGCCACAGAAGAAGAGACATATGCCCTATTAAGGGAGTTTTTCAGCCCTGTGGAGCTGGATATGCCCTTTGGGGATTTATTTGAAGGCGCATTGTGCATTCGTTCTCCATATGGGAAAGCGGTTGGCGTAATATATATGGGGCAGACTCTATGTGTGGCAGTGGACCCTAAACATCAAGGTCAGGGTTTGGGACAAAGGCTATACAGGGGATATGCATATGTAGTAGTGAACTCTGGTATGAAAAGCAGCTATCACGAATGGATTAGCCCAGACAATGCTGCTTCCATAGCCATGTTTGAAAGACTAGGTTTTTCTGCCGACATGGTTTATACGGACAGCTTTGTGCTGAGTGAGGAATTAGGAGTGAGGAATTAGGAATTACAGGAATTATATGTTAGCGTATATAATAATTGCTGTATAAAACATGATATATTCTAACAAACATAGAATTTAATATAATGGTGATTAGTAATTCCTAACTCCTAATTCCTAACTCCTCATTTCTAAATGAATAGATTAACAAAGAGGAATAATAATGAAACGAATAATTGCAATACTAAATGAAATCAAACAAGATGTTGATTGGGAAAGTGAGAGCAACATAATTGATGATGAGCTTTTGGACTCCTTTGATATGATTTCCTTGGTTACAGAATTAGATGAGGTTTTTGAAGTCACCATTGGACTTGAGCATCTTGAGCCTGAAAACTTCAGTTCTGTTGCTGCAATCGCAGCATTGCTCGCCGAACTTGGAGCTGATGTTGAGCAATGAGCTTTTTATCATTTAAATTTTTGCTGTTTCTAATCATTGCATTGTTTTGCTATTTTATATCTCCACGTAGGTTCCGCTGGTGCCTATTGCTGCTGTCAAGCTATGTATTTTATTGGTTTGCCGGTGGCTTCTTCGCATTAGCAGCAATTTCTGTTACCACCATTAGCATATATTTATGTGGTCTCTGGGCTGGTAAATTGAGGGAAAATAAAGCTAAAACAGCATTGAGACGAACACCTTTAATTATATGCCTTAGCTTTAACTTCGCATTGCTTGCATTTTTCAAATACACTAATCTATTCTTGCCAAATATGGATGTGTTATTAGTAGCTGGTATTTCTTTTTACACATTTCAAGCAGCGGGATATATGGTGGATATTTATACAGGTAAAATTCAAGCTGAGCGCAATTTCTTTAAAGCAGCATTGTTTTTATCCTTTTTTCCACAATTGATTCAAGGACCAATATCGAGATATAGTGATATTGCCCAGGATCTTTTCGCAGGACATGGTTGGGATTGGGACAGGGCTCGCAGCGGTATCCAGAGGATAATTTGGGGCTATTTGATGAAAATGGCAATAGCCAATCATGCTGCGCTAATTGTGAATAATGTTTATGCAAATTTCCGAAACTATGGTGGAGCTATTATTATCTTTGGAGTCTTGATGTATTGCTTTCAAGTATACACGGATTTTGCAGGGGGTATCAATATCACCATTGGCATAGCGAAAATTATCGGCATCAATCTACCTGAAAACTTTCGCCAACCTTTTTTCGCCAGCTCTCTGGCGGATTATTGGAGGAGATGGCATATAACTCTGGGTTCTTGGCTTCGAGATTATCTCTTCTATCCTCTCATATTATCAGCACCAATGGCAAAATTGAGTCGATTTTCGCGAAAAAACTTTGGCAATGCTGTAGGGAAATTGATTCCTTCTTGCATCGGGACCTTTTGCATATACTTCATAGTGGGAATTTGGCACGATTTAACATTTAATTACTTGATATTTGGTTTTTTAAACGGTTTTATCATCAGCTGCTCGCTGTTTGCTGAACCCCTTATTGAAAAACTTAGAGATAAAACCGGTATAAATGGAAGCAAGCCAGGATTTGGGAGGGTTTTCTCCGCTTTGCGAACCTTTGCTATCCTAGGTTTTTTGCGTTATTTTGTTCGAGCAGCGTCTTTTAGGACTGCTTTGAGCATGTTCAAGCAAACATTGCTACATATCAGAATAAGCGAGTTGTGGAACGGAACGCTGCTTGGTTTGGGTGTTGACAAAACTGGCTATCTCGTATTAACAATAGGCATTATTGTGTTGCTGCTACATGATTATTTAACTGAAATTGGCAAAGATGTGAGTGAAATGCTCAACAAATCAAAACCAATATTACAATTTGCTATCCTTGTATTGGCAATGTTTTCACTGGTGGCTTTTAGCATTTTCTCTGGAGATGCCCATTCTGCCAGCTTTATTTATGGAGGATTTTAGCCATGACTGCTAAACGCTGGGTAATAATGTTTTGCATAGTGTCCATAATCCTTGCCTCCATTGTGCCAATGATGAATATTATTATTGACCCTTTTTCTGTTTTCGGAGACAGGCTATATGAGTGGAACTCCCACGGCATGACCAATAATCCCAAAGCTGCAAAGTTTGCATATGTGGATGCTCGCAGGGGAGAGTTCGATGCTTTCATCATCGGACCCAGCGGAGCCAGTGTGTTTTCTCCAGATAAATTGGAAGAGTACACAGGATTACGCTGGTACAATATGTTTAATTATGGCTCAGATATGGAATATATGGGGAAACTGGCGAAATATCTCATTGAAAATCATATGCCTAAACATATTTTGCTTGTTTTACCTGCTGTGAGTGCAGTTTCATATGCCCCTGCCATCTGGGGAGTGACAAATGAGCAGCCAATGAAGCCCTTTTGGAGAACACCATTTCTATTTGCCAACCCACAATATGCTGTTAATAAAGCGAAAGCATACCCACCGCCCTATGTCCAGGGGGGTTGGGACGTGTTTGTTGCTCGCACCGGAACCTACAACAAAACCCGCCGAGCCATAGAGCCCATTGGAGCCATGGAGGATTATCTCATAGCATACCCTGAATTTGTCGCTCCTCGATTCTGGAATCAGGGTATGATATATATTGAGGAATCCACATTGGTGGTGGCGGAAATAGCTCAAATGTGTAGTGAGCAAGGAATTGAACTGACGATTGTAGCACCTCCCATGCTAGCCGAGGAAATTAGCAGTTATAATGTCGAAAAGGTGCAGGATTTTTATTCGGGAATAACTGATATAGCAGATATAAACGGGCTATGGTATTTCATCACATCATCTGTGAGTTATGAACCTCGCTATTTCTATGATACAACCCATGCTCGCACAGCCATTGGAAATATAATGATTGCCAAAATGTTCGGAGATGATAGTTTATATATTCCAGACGATTTCGGCATTTGGATGACAAGCGAAAACGTAGATTTGGTTATTGAAGCAGGTTTTGGCGAAGCTGCGATTATGCAAAAACTATCCACTGAAGAGTACACAGCCGAGCTTCCAGTTTTGATGTACCACCACCTGACAGATAATGTTGGTACATATTCAGCCATTTCTATTTCTGGCTTTGTGGAGCATATGGAAGCACTGGTGGAAGCGGGCTTCACAGCCGTGTCCTTGGAGCAGGTGATGGACTATGTATATCGTGGAATCGACCTTCCGGAAAAACCTATTCTTATTACCTTTGATGATGGTTATGAAAGCAACTATACGGTTGCCTTTCCCATTCTTCGGGAATTTGGATTTCATGGAACAATTTTCGCCATTGGCGTTACCTATGATAAAAAAGATTTGTATAAAGACACTGAGCGCCAGATAATACCCCATTTTGGTCACAAAGAAGCTAGGGAAATGGTGAACTCGGGTTTGATTTCCATCCAGAGTCATAGTTATGATATGCACAATGTGGAAGAAGACGACGATCCTTTCCGAGACGGAGTATTGCAGTTTTCATATGAAAGTGACGATGAATACCTAGATATGTTCAGAAAAGACCATGCCTTGATGGAGGCACTCTTGCAAGAATATGGAAGCATCGTTGCCTTTGCATACCCCTATGGCAGAATTAGCACAATCAGTGCTGTTCTTCTCAACGAGTTGGGAGTGAAGCTGACCTTTTCGGTAGACCCAGGTATAAACACGATTATAAAAGGTCTACCCCAGAGTTTATTCGCCCTAAAACGTTTCAATATGGATGACGATGTCTCTCCCGAAGATCTGCTGGAAATGATTGGCGGATAGCCAGCACAAAATTGCACAAAGCTCATTTTCGCGGCTTGCGTACTCGCTACGCTCAAACAGCTGGGGCTTGATGCTCAAATTTCGCCATGTGCGGCTAATGCTCTTCGCTTTACGCTTATGAAAACGAAAACACTAAACTAGAACATTGTAGATTCTACGCTCCCAACCTGTATAGACACGTATTATCAAGAATTGAGCAAAGGAGATTATAAGAATGATTGAACTTCCAGAAGCCTATACTTTAGCTAAACAACTTGGGGAAGCCTTCATTGGTAAAACCATCATCAGTGCAGAAGCCAATACATCACCCCACGGATTCGCTTGGTACTCAGGTGACCCAGAGCTGTATAATGAGAAACTCGCTGGTAAAAAAGTATCCGCCACGGCAGCATATGGAGGGAGACCTGAAATGCTGGCGGACGGTATGATAATTTCGCTTTTCGATGGAGTTCGTTCTCGCTATCTTGGAAA
>Ga0099364_10006895_pt1 | contig 16399 bp, 13 predicted proteins | sample TergutTh196P3_FD_73070 | JGI IMG/M metagenome (GOLD analysis project Ga0099364, IMG submission 73070) | Microcerotermes parvus P3 segment gut microbial communities from Pointe-Noire, Republic of the Congo - Th196 P3 | ecosystem: Host-associated > Arthropoda: Insects > Digestive system > Gut ...
CCATAAATGTGGGGGGGAACATCTCCCCCCACATTTATGGGGGGGGTAGGGGGGGGGATAAAGAGTTTATTTAATTTTCCATAAACCAATCTAAACTCATCCGTGCTTGAGTCTGATGGTTTGACATTCCAATTGAAATCATTGAGATAAAATATATCCATAATTTCTGAGTATTCTACGAAGGCAATTTTATTTGAGTCAAAACAACCAAGATAAGGTGGAGGTAAAAAGATATTATAAACCTTTGCCTTTCCAATAGTTAAAATCAGCTGGGTTAACATCTCTATTATGTCTGTGTTTGTAGCTTTTGCCTCTGCCCAGAGTAGATATTTATCCTCTAATTGTGCATCATGCTTAAATTTAACAGTAAAATCAATGTTTTTTAATATTTCTTTACAATCAAAATCTTTAAAAAAATCTTGAGCAATGCTGTTTTTGAGGGTTTCCTCGTTAAGTCCCTTGTATTTCATCTTTTTTAAACCTTTTTTATGACTTTAATAATTCTCTTTTTAAAATAGCAAATAATGTTGCATTCTTACCAATGCCGCTTTCTGATTCGAGTCTTCGTGCCTTACGGGGAAGATGGAAGAAAAAATACTATTCTCTCTCAATCTCAATTGAGGTAATTAAATAATGGTTCAAAAGGATTTCGACAATGGTCTCGTCGTCTTGGCTAGCAAGGACATTGACAGAGACGGCTTTTTCTTCAAGGAGGTTGATTTGAACAAGCTCTACGGATAGAGCCGAACTGACGATAAGTAATAAAATACTTATCAATAAGATAATGTTTTTCATATAGGGTCTCCTTTACTTTTAATTTGTGCCATTTTTATTTTTTTAGCTTATTTGTAAAGACTTTTCTTGAAAACAAGGCTAAATTTTTATTAAAAATAAATAAAATTTTTTTTCCTTTTGTAGACTGGGTTTTGAGGCATCAAAAAAAAATATTTTTGATCCGTGAGCCAAAAATCGCCCGGTGAGACCCTTAAGTATATATAGGGGGGGATGAATTTTAGGGGATAGGGGATAGAATGCAGAAATAAGAATGCAGAATGCAGAAATAAGAATGCAGAATGCAGAAATAAGAATATAGTTGATAGGTGGTAGGGGAAATAAAAAAATTTTATATTAGAATCAAAAAAAAATGTTGACAAAAAAACTCTTTTGAAAAAAATGGTTCTAAATGAAGTTTTTTACTTCTACCTTACGGTTCCCGCTGAGGATATTGTATAGGTCATTTTAAGGTTTATAGTGTCTAATGACTCTATTTTCGTTTTTAGTTAAAAAAAATCAGCGGGCTTATATTTATGAGCCCTTTTTTTTTCGGAGGTTTATTATAATACGGTATCGTAAAAGTAAGTCAAAGATTAAGGCTGTTGTCCCTAAGGAAAGGATAAATGAGGAGATAACAGCAGATGCTGTTCGATTGATTGACAAAAATGGTCAACAGCTCGGTGTAGTATCATATCAAAAGGCAATGTTACTTGCAGAGGAGTCAGAGCTTGATTTAGTCGAAGTATCTCCTGGAGCAGACCCACCAGTTTGCCGTATTCTTGATTTTAATAAGTATTATTATCAAAAAGAACGGAAAATTCGTGAGGCAAAGAAAAAACAGCATGTAGTTCTCTTAAAAGAAATTAAATTTGGTCCGAATACAGACGAGCATGATTTTAATTTCAAGAAAAATAACGCTATCAGGTTTCTTAAACAGCACAATAAAGTAAAATTTACTGTCAAATTCAAAGGGAGACAGATAGCTCACAAAGAGCTTGGATACAATGTGCTTGATAGACTTGCCAAAGATTTAGAGGACATAATCGACATCGAATTGAAACCTCTCATCGAAAAAAATCTTTTATCTATGGTCGTAGCTCCCAAAAAGGATATCGACAAGATACTTGGTATCTCAACAAATATAGAAAATCCTGAAAACGAAACTGAAGAGATTTCAGAAAACACTGAAAACGGAAATGGAGTTGAAAATGAATAAAAATATATCGGAGGATAAATGCCAAAAATAAAATCGCATAGTGCCGCAACAAAAAGGTTTAAAATGACAGGAACTGGCAAAATTAAGAGACATCATGCTGGTGTTACTCATTTTATGACAAAAAAATCGAGAAAAAGAAAAAGAAATTTAGGTTCAGCAACTACTGTGGCAAATTGTGATGTCACAAGAGTGAAAAGAATGCTTGTTTACTGAATCAATCAATAATTTAGTAATTACTAATTGCTAATTGCTAATAAATAAAAGGAGTTTTTATGCCAAGAGCAACAAACAATGTGGCTTTACACAAAAGACACAAAAAATTTTTAAAAGCAGCCAAAGGTTACCAAGGCGCAAGAAGTAGACTTTATAAAACAGCGAGAATGGCTGTGGAAAAAGCTTGGCTCTATTCTTATAGAGATCGAAAGCAAAGAAAAAGAATGTTTCGCCGTTTATGGATTGTCCGTATTAACGCAGGTGCTAGAGCAAATGGACTCAGTTATTCAACTTTTATCCACAGGCTCAATAAGTCTAATATAACTATAAATAGAAAGATTTTAGCCCACCTTGCAATGCACGATAATACAGCTTTTGCTGCTTTATGCAAGCAGATAATGGATAATGGATAATGGATTTTTGTAATTAGTAATTACTAATTACTAATTACTAATTAATAAAGGGATATTTGTGAAAGAAAGATTAGAAGAAATTTTAGGAAATGCCAAAAAAGAAATTGAGTCTATAAAGACTTTTAATGATTTATTAAATCTTAAATCTCGTTTTCTTGGAAAAAAAAGCGAGATTAAAGAACTCATGAAGTTTTTACCTACTCTACCTTTGGAAGAGCGTCCAGATTTTGGTAAACAAATTAACGATGTCATGAAAAAAGTCGAATCTTTGCTTGATGCTGCGGAAATTAGTTTAAATGAAAAAGATTACCATAATACCGTTAAATCATCTCAATTTGACTATACAATGCCAGGTAGACCTTTACAAAGAGGTACTTTACATCCACTTACACTGATTCAAGAACAAATTGAGGATGTAATGATTTCTATGGGCTTTCAAATAGCTGATGGTTTTGACATCGAAGACGAATATCACAATTTTGACGCTTTAAATCATCCACCAGAGCATCCAGCTAGAAACCTAGCTGATACTTTCTATGTCAAATCGAACACAGTAATTTATCCCCCCCCTTCACCTCAAAAAAGCCAATCGGAGATTGGCACTACAGGTTGGGGGCAAAATTCACTACTCCTCCGCACTCACACCTCACCTGTTCAAGTCCGTGTAATGGAGTCTTTTCCACCACCTATTAAAATCATTTCTATTGGTAGAGCCTATCGAAATGACAGATTTGACCTCACTCACTCACCTGTTTTTCACCAGTGTGAGGGTCTTGTAGTCGATGAAGGTATTACTTTTAAAGATTTAAAAGATACTATAAATATTCTTTTAAAAAAATTGTTTGGTAATGATTGTAAATCCAGATTTAGACCGCATTTCTTTCCTTTTACAGAGCCTTCAGCTGAAGTCGATGTTACCTGCTTCAATTGTAGTGGAAAAGGTTGTCCTACTTGTAAATACTCAGGCTGGATAGAGCTTTTTGGAGCTGGCATGGTTCATCCTAATGTCTTTGACATGATAGGCATAGATTCTGAAAAATACACTGGCTTTGCTTTTGGCTGTGGCATCGATAGAATTGCTATGCTCAAGCTTCATATTCCAGACATTAGACTCTTGTTTGAAAACGACATTCGTTTTTTAAAACAATTTTCTATTAGAGGTTAAATTATGCTCATAAGTTACAATTGGTTAAAAGAAGTCTTAAAATTTAATCTCACACCAGAAGAATTGAGCGAAAAACTCACTTTCTCAGGTATTGAAGTCGAATCTATCAAAAAAACGGGGGAACTACTCCAAAATATAATAGTCGCTGAAATTATTCATAAAGAAAAACACCCTGACGCTGATAAGCTCTCTTTATGTAAAGTCTATGATGGCTCTATTACTCACCAAGTTATATGCGGTGCTCCAAATTGTGCTACTGGGCAAAAAATAGCCTTTGCACCTATCGGCACTATTATCGGAGATACAAAGCTTAAGAAAGTTAAAATACGCGGTATCGAATCACAAGGGATGATTTGTTCTGAAAAAGAACTCGGTATTTCAGAGGAGCATGACGGCATATTAGTCCTGCCGGAAGATGCTCCTATTGGTCAAACTCTTGACTCCCTAACTCTCTACTCTGATACTATTTATGAGCTTGAAATTACACCAAATAGACCAGACCTGCTCGGTCTGTATGGCATTGCGAGGGACCTGGCAGCACAGCTGAATCTTGATTTTGAAGTTACTGGGAACGCAGGCGTCTCGCCTGCAATTATCAATAAATGCAGGCAAGATGCCTGCGTTCCCAGTGATTGCAGGCAAGATGCCTGCGTTCCCAGTGATTTCAATATCCTCATCCAAGAACCTACACTTTGCACCCGTTATATCGCCACCATTGTTAAAGATGTAAAGGTTCAAGCTTCACCCAAATGGCTCATCGATAAACTTAATGCCGTTGATATTAAGCCAATTAACAATATCGTCGACATTACGAATTATATAATGTATCTTTTTGGACACCCTCTGCATGCTTTCGATAAAAACTGTCTACATGACAACAATATCATTGTGAGAAATTCGTATCAAAGTGAAAACTTCCCAGCCCTTGACAACAACACTTATCAACTCACAGGAAATGAACTTGTCATAGCGGATACAAAAAAGCCTGTAGCACTCGCTGGTGTGATAGGAGGGAAAAACTCACATATCACTGAGAATACTACTGATATAGTCCTTGAAGCTGCTTGTTTTAATCCCTTAATCACAAGAAAGACATCGTCCACACTCAAAATTTTTACTGATTCAGCGTATAGATTTGAAAGGGGAATGGCTGAGGATACTTGTCTCTACATTACTGAAGCTGCTACAAATCTCATCTTAAAACTCGCTGGTGGCACTCTTATCCAACATGTTGATATCTATCCTAATCCAAAAGAAAAAAGACTTGTAGCATTACGACCTGATAGAGCGAGAAAACTTCTCACCATTGATATTACTGATGAACAAATCGTGAAGTATATGGAAAGGTTAGGGCTTGTATTGTCAAATCAGGAGTTACAAAAAGCCCCCCCCCCCCCCCCCCACTCATACTTCATGGGGGAGGCAGATCGAGTATCCCCCCCCTCCCCCCCTCACTTCATAGAGGAGGCAACATCGGACTCGGAACTTGCTTTCATAATACCTCATTACCGCATTGATATCGTAAAAGAAATTGACCTTATCGAAGAAATTATTAGACTTCATGGCTTTGATAAAGTTGCAGATTCACCTGATCAACATAAAATCATGGACAAAAATATTTTTTATCAAAAAAGAGGGATAAAAAATACTCTTATCCATAGAGGATTTTATGAAGCAATAAATATCTCTTTTTCTGACCCTGTCTACCTTGATTATCTTAATTTGTCTGAAAATGATTATCGCAGAAATACAGTCAATATCTTGAACCCTCAAGGTGAAAGTTTTTCTATCTTACGCTCCACTCTATTACCAGGACTTTTGAAAAATACTTTATTAAACTTAAATCATGGTTTAGAAAGTATAAAATTATTTGAGATGAATAAAGTCTTTACTGAGTTTCTTTCTGCCCACCCCATGAAGAATGAAAAGGGGGATAATGGAGAATGTGTCGAACTAGAAAGTTCGAGATACATTAAAAAGGAAGAGGGCTTTGTTTCAGAAAAATGGCGTATTACAGGTGTATTATCAGGTGCTTTTAACCCTACATATTGGAAAGAGAAAATTGAAAATGTCAGTTTTTTTGATGTTCGTGGCATAAAAGAGACAATTTTCAGTTATGTAGGTATAAATAGCATTGACATCAGACCTTCTGATGAGCCATTTTACCTACCTAATGCAGGTTTTTCAATATTTTATAAAGAGCATTTACTCGGCTCTATGGGTAGGTTGGACAAAAAAGTTTTACAAAATTTTGATATAGATATGGATGTCTATTGTTTTGACCTTGACCTTGATAAAGTTTTTGAGCTTGCTAATTTTAACCTACCAAAATTTAAAGAATTTACCAGATTTCCTATTGTCCAGAGAGACATTTCTTTTATCATTGATGAGAATTTTAAGCTAAATGAGGTCATTAAATCTATCATCGAGGTTAATCCAAAACTTATTCAAAATGTTATTCCTTTTGACCAATTTAAAGGAAACCAAATTCCAGATGGCTCACGCTCACTTTCTTTAAATATTTCTCTTGCCTCTGAATACAAAACTCTCACAGACGAACAAATTAAAAATATAATGAAATCTATCATTGATAGATTGAAAGATAAATACAATATACAATTGAGGTAATTTATGGAAGAATTTTTCATTAAACCACCTGCTGAAAAAAAAAATGACACTAAATCACAGCTTTCTCTTGAAGAAAAGATTGAAAAGCTCATACTACTTTGCACTACTTACAAAGATAAATATGACGAACTTAAACTCGATTACCAGAAAACTTTAACTGCTAATATCGAGCTTGAAGATGAAAAAAAGCACCTCTTGAACGAGAAACAATTTCTCGAAAAAAGAATTATTCAACTAGACGATGAATTGATGGCTAAAATTCAAGAAATTGAAAATCTTAATGCCTCAAATCTTGAACTTGACTCAATCACAAAATCAGCTGCCTCTCGCATCGAAAAACTACTCGCTGATTCTGAATTTGAGGTCTAAATATACTATCTTGTAACAAGTAACTTGCAACTTGCTACTCTCTATCTGCCCCCCCCATGAAGAATGAGTGGGGGGGATGGGGGGGATTTACTTGTAACTTGTAACTTGTAACTTGTAACTTGTAACTTGTAACTTGTAACTTGTAACTTGCAACTTGTAACTTGTAACTTGTAACTTGTAACTTGTAACTTGTAACTTGTAACTTGTAACTTGTAACTTGTAACTCCCTTAACTATATAAGGTTTAGTTTATGTCTGATTTAACTGTAGTAGATATACGAATTCATGGCGAAGCTATTAGCATAATGAGTGCTAATCCAGATGATGTTAAAGCTCTTGCTGATGAGCTTAATAACATGCTTAATGCTCTTGTTAATCAATATCCAACTGCTTCTAGTAAACCTTTAAAAATCATGGCACTTGCTTGTTTAAAGACTTTAGAAGAAAACAAAAAACTCAAACTTCAAAATGATGAACTTTCTTTACAAAGAGATAAACTTAATGATTCTTTACAAGCTTTTTTTTATAACATTGATTAATTTACCTGCGGTACCCGTGATAAGAAATTGTGATGGAACCAAAGTCCTATGGGGAATCAATCCCATTCTGCCACTTGATAAAAGTGTCAACAGTCTGGTAGATGCCCACCTTACTAAAAGGTTCAAAGGACAATACTTACACGGTACACGCGGGTTCTAATAACAATTTATATTTTATAATTTACAATTTACAATTGACAATTATAAATTATAAATTATAAATTGTAATATATACGGAGGAATATTCTATGAACCACATAGTCTATATATTGTTGCCTATCATAGGACTTATTGTCGGTATTACTATCTCTCTCTTGATTTATTTTCTAAAAAAATCAACTGCTTTTCAAGAAATAGCTAATACCAAAAAAATCGTAAATGATTTACTGGAAACTGGAAAAAAAGAAGCCGCTACTTTGAAAAAGAAAGCTATTCACGACGGGCGAGATGAATGGTTTAAGACTCAAAAAGGGTATGAAAATGTAATCAAAGAAAAAGAGGCTGAACTAAGAGTAAAAGAGAAAAAAGTCGATGAAAAAATGGAAAGTTTTGAAAAAAGACTTAATAATCTCGATAAAAAAGAGCTTGCTCTATCTGATCACGAAAAATCTCTTAAAAAGTCTGAACTTGACATCGAAAAAAGAAAATCAGACCTCGATAGAATCATTTCTGATACAAAGAAAAAACTACTCGAAGTCTCAGGATTTACAAAAGAACAGGCTATTGACGCAATCAGAAAAGAGCTACTTGACGATGCTCGAACTGTTTCTGCTTCTGAAATTCGAAAAGAAATAGAGCAGCTTAAAATTGATGCAAACAAAAAAGCTGCCGAAATAATCGCTACTGCTATTCAAAGAGTAGCCGTTGATCTCGTCTCCGAAACTACTGTCTCAGTAGTAGCTATACCTTCTGACGAGATGAAAGGTAGAATTATTGGCAGAGAAGGGAGAAATATTCGAGCTTTTGAAAAAGCTTCAGGTGTTGACCTTATCATAGATGATACTCCAGAGGCTGTCGTTCTTTCTTGTTTTGACCCCGTGAGAAGAGAAATTGCTAAACTCTCTCTCGAAAAACTTGTCTCAGATGGCAGAATTCATCCAGGTCGAATTGAAGAACTCGTGGAAAAAACTAGAAAACTTATGGATAATACCCTCATTGAAGTCGGAGAAAAAGCTTGTCTCGAAACCAATATACACAATATTTCTGCTAATCTCATTAAACTTATTGGGAGATTAAATTATAGAACTTCTTTTGGGCAAAATGTGCTACAGCATAGCATCGAGTCTGCTTGGATATGCGGAGTCATGGCTGCAGAACTCGGACTCGATCAAGATATTGCAAGAAGATGTGGTTTCCTACATGACCTCGGTAAAGCTCTTGACCACGAAATCGAAGGCTCACACGCATTAATCGGAGCAAGCTTTGCTAAAAAAAATGGTGAATCGAAAATCGTTATCAATGCCATTGAAGCGCATCATGAGGAAATACCCCCTGAATCTGTTTATGCCGTTCTAGTCATTGCAGCTGATGCCGTCTCTGGTGCTAGACCAGGTGCTAGAAGAGAAGTTCTTGCTACTTATATGCAAAGACTCGAAAAACTTGAAGAGATTGCAAATAATATTGAAGGTGTCCATAAATCTTATGCAATTCAAGCTGGGCGAGAACTCCGCATCATTGTCGACCCTACAAACATTAACGATGATAAGACCATCTTTGTCGCTACCGACATAGCTAAAAAGATTGAAAAAGAAATTCAATATCCAGGAATTATCAAAGTTACTGTCATCAGAGAAACGAGACAGACTGCTATAGCGAAATAAGTTCGGAATTAAGAATTAAGAATGCAGAATTAAGAATTAAGAATTAAGAATGCAGAAATAAGAATGCAGAAATATATAACGAAAATAGGCTTGGAGTTTGGAGCTAAGAAAGTTTTGACAGAATATATTCTGTCGCTACATATCACCTCGTCTATAACTTCAACTGGGAACGCAGGCATCTTGCCTGCAATATATTAGGAATAATCATAATTTGCAGGCAAGATGCCTGCGTTCCCAGTTGGAAGTTACCGCTTTGATGGTTCGACCTTTGGGTCGCGGAGGCTTGTCTGTAACTTGATTCTGTAGGGAACGCCTTTAGTCGTTCCGTTTCAATTGTTTTTCATTATTTTCGGAACGGATAAATGCGTTCCCTACAAAATCAGGTTATTGGCGAGACATCATCAGCACTGACAAATCTCACAATAAGTCGTTGACCTTCCACCTTGTTTTATCTTTATCAAGTCATTTTCACAGATACAACAGGTTTTTTTTCCATAAACTTTTAGGAAATTTTGAAATTCACCTGTCTTATCATCTACTCTCCGAAAATCAGAGATGCTTGTCCCATTGTGTTTAATAGCAAGCTCAAGTATCTCTTTTGTGAAAGCATAGATTTTTTTAATCTCTTTTTTGTTTAAGGTATTAGAGATACGAGTAGGTGAAATACGAGTAGCAAAAAGTATTTCTTGTGCATAGATATTTCCAATACCAGCAATTAAGGATTGGTCGAGTAATAGATTTTTGATAGGAGTTTTCTTTGAATGGCAGATTTTGGCTAAATACTTTAAAGTAAATAAATCAGATATAGCGTCAACTCCGAGATTTTTGATACTCTCAATAGAAGCCTGAAAAGGTATTACTTCGAGCTTTCCAAAAGTTCGCACATCGTGAAAGAGTAAACAATCACCATCTTTAAAGATTATGACCACTCTGACATGTTTTTCATCATATCCTTTTGAGGTTTTATGATAGATAAGCTTTCCTGTCATACGGAGGTGGATGAGGAGTTTGTAGGAGTGAGTAGTGAGGGGTGAGGGGTGAGGGGGGGGCAATACGGTGTCAATCGTCAATACAAGGTATTTCCCAATCCGTGAAATATCGCTAATAATTCCATTTGTGTTTAGGTTGTGAGGATTTTCAAAGGCTCGTAATAAGTTTACCTTTATCTCTACAATCTCTTTATTTAAGACTTGTTTTACAAGGTCTCTTTTGATAGTTTCTACTTCTGGTAATTCTGGCATATATCGTCTCCTAAAATTAGTAATTAGTAATTACTAATTACAAAATTTTGTCTCACAACTTCAAAACACACTACCGCACAAGTTGTAGCTACATTTAATGAGTTTTTCCAACCAGATATAGGTAACATCACACATTTCTCGCAAAATACAAGCACATCAGCTGCTATTCCGAGAGCTTCATTTCCAAACACAAAGGCATATTTCCCTTTGAAATCTTGTTCAAATAGAGATTCTGCACATTCTACAGTTTCGATAGCATAAACTATATACTCATTTTCTTTTGCTTTCAAAACTGCTTCTCGAGTGTCAGTAAAGAATTGCCATTTTATCCTTTCTTCTGTCCCCATAGCAGTATTTTTAATTTTGGGATGGTCTGGCTTTGGAGTGTAACCACAAAAATAGATTTCTTCAATATTTAGACATTCAGCTGTTCTAATGATAGAGCCTACATTAAAGGCAGAGCGGAGGTTATCGAGTATCAGTATCACAGGTAGTTTTAGGGCATTTTTTTCACAGTCCTGTGTCTTGACATTTATTTTTGGTAAAAAATGGAAGTCTTTTTGTTCGATTATTTCCTCATTGACTATTTCTCGGAGTTTATTGTATTCTTCTGAAAAGCTAACTCCAGACTTACATAGTGATTTTTCTATTTCCATAAAGCTCTTTTTAGGATTTTTATTTTTCATAAAACACCAAAGGTAAATTAGTAATTAGAAATTAATAATTTCTATTTACATTAACGACAAAGGGTCAACATCGACAAGCATATCTATTTTATTTGGGCATTCAAATTCATTTAAAAACATATCCAAAAAGTTCTGTATATACTTGCTTTTTGTTGCTTTTATAATAAAATGATACCTATGTTTATTCTTGATTTTTGGCAGAGGTGCTTCAATAAAGGGTAAAAGATAGAAGTCATTTTTGGGAAATTCGTTTTTTATCTTTATCAATAGAAGTTTGTTTTTGATAAGAGTTTCCTTTAAAAAAGCCAAATCTGGACAAGAAAATAGTATTCTTGCTATACGATATATCGGTGGGTAGAAAACTTCAGACCGTAAAGAAAGCTCTTTTTTTGCAAAACTTAAAAAGTCTTGTTTTGCAGCATAAACGAGAGCATAATGGTCTGGATTTCTTGACTGGATGATGACTTCCCCCTTTTTTTCACCGCGACCAGACCTGCCAGCTACTTGGGTTAATAACTGAAAAGTTTTTTCTGTAGAACGAAAATCTGGGATATTTAGCGTAACATCAGCAAGTATCACACCTACGAGCGTAACATTGTGAAAATCGAGTCCTTTGGAAATCATTTGTGTGCCTACAAGGATATCTATGTGTTGATTTTTCATAGCCTCAAACATTTCATTGAAACTGTTTTTCTTTCTAGTCGTATCTGAGTCCATACGCAATATCTTTGCTGAAGGGAATAGGATTTTGAGCTGACTATCTATCTGTTCTGTGCCTGGTGCACCATAAATAAACCTATAATTCCCACAGTCTGGACATTTGCGTGGCACTTCCTCAGAATAGCCACAATAATGACATAAAATCACATTGTCCCTTTTATGAAAATTCATGCTGATATCACAATCAGGACAACGGATGAGCTTACCACAATTTATACATTGGATAAAATTTGCATACCCTCGTCTATTGTGAAAAAGGATTATCTGTTCCTTTTTTTCAAGCCTATCCTGTATTTTAGCTTTTAGTTCTTGAGAAAAAAGTCCAATATCTGTGGTGGTGAGCTGTGAGTCGCTTGATGCCCCCTCCAATGTAGTGCCAGAGCTTGTCTCTGTGCTTACAAGAGGGGGGATATTATCTTTTGATATGTGATTTGTATTTTGTCTCAAATCAATTATCTTCACAGTCGGTAAAATAGCGTTTCCTGGTCTTGTAGTCAAAGAAAGCAGTTTATACTTTCTATTCAGAACATTGTTCCAGCTTTCCAGAGAGGGAGTAGCACTGCCCAAAATCACAACCGACTTTTCTATCTCACCTCTCATTACGGCAATATCACGACCGTTGTAACAAGGCTGATGGTCTTGTTTATATGAGGATTCATGTTCCTCATCTACAATGATGACACCTAAATTTTTCAGGGGAGCAAATATCGCACTTCTTGCACCTATGACAATCTTTATTTTGCCTTGAGCTATCATTTTCCACTGCATGTATCTTTCTCTATCTGTGAGACTGCTATGGAGAACAGCTATTTCATTTCCGAAAGTGTGAAAAAAACGAAATACTGTCTGTGGTGTTAAAGAAATTTCAGGTACAAGCATCAAAGCCGATTTCCCAAGCTTTTGGAAATGCTTGATAGCTTCTATGTAGACTTCTGTTTTGCCACTACCTGTGATACCGTAGAGGAGGAATGTTTTGGGGGGTTCGGAGTTCGGAGTTCGGAGTTCAGAGTTTTTTTTTAACACAGAGCAGACAGAGAAGTCACAGAGAGCACAGAGACGAGAACACAGAGGAGTTTGGATATTGGATTTATTTTCTTTTAACTTGTAACTTGTATCTTGTAACTCTACATTTGTGATTTGAAATATCGCCTCTTTTTGTTCATCATTAAGAATAATTTCTCTTGGTGCTTGTGTTTCTGGAAAATTAAATAAATCAATATCAACTTTTTTGGGGTAAATATTAATGATACCCTTTTTTTCCAGAGATTTTAAAATTGAGTAGGAAACATCATTGGCTATCTCTGTTAAAGGGAGTTCTGCATTTATAACTTCATTGGCTGGTAAATCAGAGATTTTGGCTACCAACTTATTTTTGATGATTTCAAGAGCAAATTGTTGTTTGGGAGTAAGCGAGAGTAGTGTATTTGTGATTTGTAATTTGTGATTTGAAATTTGTATATAATTAACATATTTCGGCTTTATCTTTTCATCATAAGTCCTATATACTTCAATAATTTGTTCTCTTTCAAGAGTTTCGATAGCATGATAAAAATCTTGAGCTTTTATAGACTCTCTTAATAAAGAAATTTCAACCCAATCATCTTTATCTTTTAAAAAATCGAGAATGACTTTTAGGGTGTTGTGAGCCTCGATATGCTCCCTCCATGAAGTATGAGTGGGGGGGGAAGGGGGGGGTAAATCTAACTCCGAACTCCGTATTCCGAATTCTGAACTCCGAACTCTCACTTTCTGTGTGATATGATGTTTCAGAGCAAGTGGTAGCATTGTATCTATCACAATCCCGAGAGCAGTTTTGTAATAATCAGCCATCCAGGTCGCAAGTTTTAGCATTTCTTTTGACATGACAGGCTCATCGTCTATAATTTCGAGGATATGTTTGTATTTTATGGAGTTCGGAGTTCGGAGTTCCTCTTTCTGCCCCCCCCTCCCCTCCCCACTCACACTTCGTGGGGGGGACTGCAATGGGTTTACCTGCTTAATCACAATCCCAGTATAAAGATTTCTTCCGACAGATACAATGACTCTGATACCCTCTTTTAGTGGGATATGAGACTTGTAGGTCAGATTTATTTTTAGTTTTATAGGGACAGATACTTCATAAAATCGTGTCATAAAAACCTTTTTCGCCAGACATCATTGAAAATAAAATGTAACTCGAACTTTCTAGTTCGAGAATCATCGTCAACTGGAAAGTTGACACTACCTTGTTTTCGTGCTATAGAAACGATTGTAACCCACAACCCCTCTCACTTTCACCTCACACACCGCTGGAGAGGTGTGTGAGATGAGGGGCGGACTGGGAGTATCGTAATTTCTCCTTAATTCTTAATTCTGCATTCATAATTCTTAATTCCCAACTAACTTATCTACTTCATCAAAGACTCTATTAGCAATCTCTTCTATTTCATTTTTGAGTTTGGTAGACTTTTCGAGGATATCTTTTTTAAAGGTCTCGTCAGTCAAACCAGAGAGGTTAATTTTTACATTTAGATAAGCAGATTTAGCAGCTGCAATAGCGGTCAAAGCTCCGACCCCTGCGTCAGAGAGGCAGTTTTTATTGCCACATTTTGCTATTTTTTCAGCAAGTAAAACAGCTTTCATTGAAAGTTCAATAGTCTTAAAAGGTATCAAAATAGCTTTTTTTGTAGCAAGTTCAATCTGAGTATTTCGACAGGTTATCTCTTCTTCTGTTTTCTTTGGCAGTTTGGTAGCATCCATCATTTCAAAAAAAGCATCTGTGTCCTCGTCAATTGCATGTAAGCAGTCGTTTTTGATTTTTTGGGCAAGTTCTGAAACAGATTTTGACTCTACCCAACCTGTTTCATAACCTTTTTTATTTATAGTCAGATTTGCTACCATTGCAGATAAGGAAGCAGACATAGCAGCACATAGAGCGGCAACACTACCACCACCGGGAGCAGGGGAATCAGTTGAAAGTTCATCACAAAAGCTCTCTAAAGTCATATCAGCAAGTCTATTTTCTTTTTGGATAGCGTATTCGATGATTTTTTTGTCTACATCAAAGTCGGATAATTCTTTTAGTCCCATCGATTGAACTGCGGTCTCTATCAGCCTTCTATCTGGTAAACCTGCTGATTCACCGAGCTTGTTTAGATAGTATTTACCCGCTTGAATTATAGCCTCTTTTGGTATCAGACCTACAAGCTCACTTCCTGTTACGATGACACCTCTTTCAATAGCGAGTTCTCTGACTTTTTCGAGAACTACATGGGCAGGAGTGATGTTGTAATTAGTTAGGTTCATACTGATTTGAGCACGATTGTATTCGTCAATATACCAGCCGACAGCTTTACAATGCTTAAATAGTCCCTCTTCAAAGACTTTATTTCCATTTTGGTCTTTGATTGCTTTACCATTTGAGTCTTTCTTTAAAACACCTTTTTCTCTGATGATATTAGCTATTTCAGTAGCTTTTTTTGTATCTCTTGTATTGAGATTGATGTTGTAAGCTATCAAAAATTCTCTTGCACCTATCACGGTAGCACCCGACTTTTCATTGAATACTTGAGGACCAAAATCTGGTTTCCATTCTGCTTTCTTCATCTTTTCAGGGAGAGCTTCATATTCTCCAGCTCTGACATCTGCGAGATTTTGTCTTTCAGGTTTAGTAGCAGAGTATTCGTAGAGGTAAACTGGGATAGCAAGCTCTTCACCTACTCTTTTGGCAAGTTTTTTTGACAAATCGACACACTCGTCCATTGTTGTCTCTGAAACGGGGATAAAGGGACAAACATCAGTAGCACCCATACGAGCGTGAGCACCTTTATGTTTGGACATATCTATCAATTCTGCTGCTTTTTTTATTGCCTGAAAAGCTGCTACGACAACTGCTTCAGGCTCTCCTACCATTGTAAAAACAGTTCTATTAGTATCCGCTCCTGGATCTACATCCAGAAGAGTAACATTTTTGACTGCTCTAATCTGTTGTGCAATCGCATCCAATATCGATTTATCGCGACCTTCACTAAAATTTGGAACGCATTCTACTAGTTTCATGTTTTATCCTCCCAAACATCACAACCACCGCTGGATGTGTAGTGTATTTTCTATTTATATGTGAAAATAAATTGATTTTCATTGCACACAACGAAGTTGTGTGACTTTTTATAGAAAAGGATGCCTCCCTAGATCCCCCCCTCCCCTCACACATCGCAAGTGGCGTTTGAGGGGTGGAGGGGAGAGACCGGATGTATCATCTTTTCTATAAAGAGTCACATATCTTCGATATGTGTAAGGTAAATTAATTTATCTATTATCGAAAAATAAACTATAATAAATTCTTAATTATCAAATCCAATTTCAGTATTTATTACCGCTTTCCTTTTCCAATTACCTTTTTTATAATAGGTAAAGGCGAGCAAAAAGCCTACAACCCACGACACAGGTGCTCCCCACCAGATTCCTCTGCTACCAAAGCCTTCCCAACCATGTATTTCTTTGCCAAGGATACTAAAATCACTCCATCCTTTTGCCAGAAGTAGAGCTACGGGTATTCTGACACACCAAAGAGCAACCATAGTATTTAGCATTGGCACCATAGTATCACCTGCTCCACGCAAAACGCCATTAGTCAT
>Ga0099364_10006896_pt1 | contig 16398 bp, 16 predicted proteins | sample TergutTh196P3_FD_73070 | JGI IMG/M metagenome (GOLD analysis project Ga0099364, IMG submission 73070) | Microcerotermes parvus P3 segment gut microbial communities from Pointe-Noire, Republic of the Congo - Th196 P3 | ecosystem: Host-associated > Arthropoda: Insects > Digestive system > Gut ...
GCCCCATCTTTCCGGTTATGACTTTCGAGAATTTGGAGGATGTGGTCAACGAACTTTCTCGGCGCGAAAAACCTCTTGCCTTATATCTTTATACGACTGATAAGGCTTCGGAAGAATTGATTATCCATAACCTTTCGTTCGGAGGCGGCTGTGTCAATGCTACCTTGATGCACATGCTCAATACCAATCTGCCGTTCGGCGGGGTAGGGGGCAGCGGACACGGATACTATGCCGGACGGTGGAGCATCGAAATGTTTTCCCATAAAAAAAGTGTGTTTAACAGGGCTTTGTCGGACGATCCGTCACCGGTATTCCCGCCTTACGAAGAAAGAGCGAAGTATATTAAGCAAATGTATCTTTGAAAGAGAAGACTGTAATTTAGAGATTTAAAGATTTAAAAATTTAAGGGTTTAAATTATTAAACTTTTAAATTATTGAAAATGGCAAGGACGTAAGAAATAAGAAAAATGGATTTTAGAAAGTTATTTGAAATCAATGAGAAACCACAAGACATTGCCGTCATTGAATTTTTAAAAAATTCGGCGCTTCCGGTTGTACTCTACGGCGCTTCGCCTGATGTGGCCGACCAGATAGTTAAAAAACTGTCACACAATCATATTTCGGTATCGTATGTCGCCTACGACGAAGACTGTCCGTTGATGACGGATTCGACCGTTTGGCTGAAAAATACGGAAACGGTTCATGTGAAAGAGATGGATAAAATATTTCCTGTTTACAATGTGGTTTTAGGATTTGTAAGAGGCTATCAGCATATAATCGCCATATCTTTCAAATTCGGCAACGCAAGTTCCGTTTCCTATCTGTCCGAAATTTTTGAGTTGGACGTTATTGACCGGTCTTTTGTAGAAGAAAACAGCGTTTTTCTGGAAGACTTTTATAAAAACCTGCAAGACAAACGTTCCAAAGATTCATTTGTCGCTTATTTATTAAGCAAAGTCAGGCAGGACATGAAATATTTGCCCCCCATTTTTGAAAAAGTTCAATATTTCCCTCAAGGGATTTTTGAACTGACCGGGCATGAATCCTATTTCGATTGCGGGGCATTTACTGGCGATACGATTGCTGAGTTTCTCAAAGCCACGGGAGGTTTATACCGGCATATCTGGGCTGCCGAGCCGGACAAATCGAACTATAGCTGGCTGATGCAATATATAAAAGACGAAAAACTGGCGAATATAGATGCTATACATAAAGGCATATACAGTTATTCAGGCAAACTGCCATTTCAGGAAACTGGCAGTATGTTATCGATGATCATAGACGATTCGGACAACTATATAGAAGTAGACACAATAGATAACATTGCCGCAGGCAATCCAGTCACCTGCATTAAAATGGATGTGGAAGGCGCGGAGTTGGCGGCATTAAAAGGCGCCGAACAGACCATACGCAAATACAAACCCGTTTTGGGAATAAGTATCTATCATAAACCAATGGATTTGATCGACATACCGAAATATATCAAAGAAATCGCACCTGAATACAGATTCTATTTCCGGGTACATAAAAAGTTGGCGATAGATACGGTTTTGTATGGGGTTTGTTGAACAGTGCATGCAGGATTCACAGTCAATTTTATACATAATCAAACCCTTACTGTTTTATCAAACCGGTTATCCAAACAAACGCCCATATCTGATGTAACAAATTTTCCGTTGTAGTACAAACTGAAAATCGTTGCGGGCGATGGCGGTGATTGCGCCTGCTCCGCAGTTTCCAATCTGATGATTTTAAGCCATAACTCCGCAAAAATTAGCTGGCTATTTCTAAAAATACCCAAAGAGGTGCATTTCTTTTTTCTCAACCGTCAAAAGTAATTTCTGCGTTGATTGATAAAATTTTAACGGGTGAGTTGATTTATCATTTTGGAATTACAGCCTTTGAATCTTTCGCAGGTTTGCTGTTTTGGGGTGGTGTCATTGATTAATTGTCATATTATTAATTGTTTTTTGTAAGCTGCCTCAAAAGTCCAATTTTCCTCTATCAATTTGGCAACCGGGGCGGGAGTTCGAGGAGTATAAGTCTTATCAGGATTTTTGCTCAAAGTTCCATGCGCTCTGATGCAATTGTAGAATAAAACAATGATTGCCAACCGTGCTTTGAAACAGGGCATTTCTTTAGCAAAAGTCATCGATTTTCTTCTCAAATGAGCGTCGTTTTGCCTGGCAGTTCCGTTAAAGCGTTCGATGTAAGAAGTGTTTATTTTTTTACCGGGTCCTTTGTTTATTTTTTCTTCAATCCGTTTCTCATCACCATACACAATGCGCTTTTCAACTTTTACCACCTTCCCCCTTTCTCCGGTTTTATGTACTGTAGCGTAATCAAGTTCGGGATCAACTGTTCTTACAGGTTTTTGTGGACGACCCCTTTTACCGGTTTTTTCAACAGGGAGTTCTTCTGAATATATTTCACCCAAAATTGTCTTATAGTGAGGCAATCCGTCACTGGTGAACAAAGGTATATTATCTACTCTTGATGACAATTCTGTAAGGAACTCTCTGCAACTTTCAAGCGTCCGGTCGCCAACCGGATAACAAATAAGCAGACGGGTAGCGCTTTCTATGGCAGCCCACACCCAAGTCTGACCATATTGCGCCTGGATATCAGACACGTCCAAGGTTTTTTTTATGGACAAACGACCATAACTCATCCATCTGACATTCATTCAAGTGGAGAGAATGAAGCAGATTGGAAAGCATTTTTTCGGCATACTGACCTGCTTTAAGTACAAGTTTGTTCACGCGATCCTTACTCAATCCCTGTATTCTTGCTGTTGCCCTGATACCATTACCTTCAGAAACACAAACTGTGATACTCCTGATCGTTTGTTCGCCATAGTGGCAACCTGCAAAAATGGTGTTTTGGGTTTCTGAAAAGCGGTAACCGCAAACACGACATTTGAGCATCTGTTTCCTTTCCCCTGAAAACTTGCGCAGGTAAGTGCCCGCTTTCAGCAGATTGCCTTCGCCACGTAATCCGTAATGTTTACATTTTTCATTGGGACAAAAATATTCTTTAATGGCAAGCATAGAAAGTAAAATTTATTCGGCTGCAAAATTAATAATTAATATCAATTATGCAATGACATTATCGTTTTTCATATCTAAAAAATTAATACCCTTGCAAAGGGCAGGTAGAAAATATGCACTGTCAAGCCGAGCGATAAGGCAATGGTCATAAAAAATAACCATATACCAAGCGGGTATAAAATTTGTTTTTTCATTGTTAGCCTATATTCACACCTACGGCACGGTCAGTCACATAAAGCGCTGCCCATAGTACTGATGCAAAGATAAGTAAATATTTTCATTATTACTACACATTATCGAAAAAAAAAATCACTGACGGAAAAAAAACGCACCGAAATTTTGGCTATCACTTTACCCCCCCCAATTTCGCCACCACGAAGTAGCGCCGAAAGTAAACCGCCTGTTAGGCGCTGGCATTTCTGTCATTCTTTCTACAATTAACAATGTAACTTAATGGAAATTTCTCTATGTTATTAACCCTCTCATTATTTGCCATTTCCTTATTATACTCCTCAATCTTTTCTATTTTTAAACCATTGGAAATAATGGCATTTATTATGTCGGACATTGTGTGCATGTACCAGCAACACTCTTTTGCATCGTATGCTGTTTGTCCAACGTAATCCATTCCATTTTTATACGAATAGGGTCCCTTTTCAAAATACGAAATAAAATTGTTCAGTGTCGGTTCTTCGTGTAAATCGTTTGAAGGCTCAAAAAAATATGCAAATGGGTGAATTTCATATATCAACACCTTTCCGTTTGGTTTCAACAATTTCGATACTGTTTTGAAATAGTCGTTCAATGAGGAAAACCATTGCAAAGAACCCTCCGAAATAAAGATAAAATCAATCGTGTCGTTAAACGTATCATCGATGTCCAAAATGTTTGTTCGATAAAATTCAACTTTCAAGTTAGCAATCGCTTTTAGTTCGTTCGCCTCCGAAATCGCTGCATCGGAAATATCAAAGCCAACGCCTTTTTTTGCGCCAAATTTGAGCAATGACAACAACTCTCTTCCGTTATTACACGGTAATTGAGCAACCACTTTATCGGTAAAATCTATTTCGTTCAATTTTTTGATTAAAATATCGTCGCAATCTCTGTCGAAAGTGGTAAAATTCGGATTCTTAAAACCCTCGTGCAGAGAATTATTTCTCGCTTTCCGGTGAAATAAAGTTGCTTCATTCCACGCTTCCCGGTTTTTTTCGCACGTTGTTCTTTTCATATTTACCTCATTTATTCACTTACAATTCAATTTTCTACTTTTTTGTCGGCTGCATTTTCGTCTGCTTGTTATGTGAAGTGCTTTCTCTCTCACTCATTTTAGTTTGTTTTTTGACTTTTAACGTGTTGCCTTTCGTTTGACAGGATTTCTACTTGTGTGAATGATGTTTATTACTTTGACCGTGTTTTTTTCAATGCGATAAGTGATAACAAAAGGATATTTCCGTAAGATTATTTCTCTATAATTTTGCCGTCAGCCACTTATTCATGTTTTTTTTGTGTTCTTCAAAACTGATGAAACCGGAATTTTCGGCTTCCTGTATTTCACTTTGATATTCTTCCAATTTTACTTTTTCCGAATTGGGATTTATCCAGTCAATGCTCTTTCTTTTCGGCTTGCTTAATATCGCTGTTGTCATAATCTGTACATTATAAAATTGTTCGCTACAAAGATACGAAAACAATTTGCAATTCGGTTATTGCGTGCGTTGAAATAATTTTCAATGATGAATACCGTACCTTTCAGAATTTTTAGAAAGCCCATTAAAGTGGTTACTTTCCAGTAACCAAAATCATTGCTGCTATTAGTGTACGGAACCAGTCAACTGTTCATTGGGATAAAACGAAAAAGGTCATTTCTAATAATAATTCCATATGAATCGTTTCGTTTTGGGCAATAAATCAAAAAAAAACGTTTCATGTCAAAAAAAATCAAAAAAAAGTCTTCATGTCAAAAAATAATGCCAATTTTGCAAAGGATAAGGGCGCTTCTAAAAACCCTTTGCGTCATCCTGAACTTGTTTCAGGGTCTACCGCAATCTCCTGAAAGAAAAGGAGATCCTGAAACAAGTTCAGGATGCAATGACGGAAGTGTAATAAACTGGTTTTTTTGAAGTCCCCATCAATGAGTGATTCAAACAAAAAAATGCATATTACCCTGATTATTAACTTTTAAAAACCCATGAATGCCTATGGATAAATGAAACAGGAAAAGATGTCAGACCACCGCCCTGTCGCCGACAGGGCACAATTTTTCACAAAATGATTTCTTATTATTTAATTTTTTTAATAAAAAATGATTATGATGCATGAATTTCTAAAACTAAAAAAACAATCAGGGTCTTTTGTGCCTTGGCTTTTGCTGATGGCAATTATGGCTTTTGCATCTGCCGTTTCAGCCCAGACCACGCAGGTGAGGGGTACAGTTGCCGACCGGGCAACAGGCGAATCAATCATAGGCGCCAATATCCTTCAGGTGGAGACTACCAATGGGGCAATAACAGATATTCGATGGGATTGAATGCAAGTGTAGATATCACTGATTTTCTTTCCATAGGAGGAAAACTGTCCGGAACATACCGAAAGTATAACGAGCCTCAAATGAGTATGAACTCCTATTGGGAACAGGCGATCTACCGTACTCCGCCCATCTATCCTGTGCTTATCGAAGATGGAAGATACGGAAATACCTGGTTGCATTCCACAGAATTGAACAGCCGGGCAAATACCCTGGCAGCGTTTTATTGTCAGACCAACTTTTTTTCTTATGCTTAATTGAAAAAATATGAACATTACAGTATTAATCACTATTTTATTCTTATGAAACAAAACATTTTTAACAAAATTGCGTTTTGGGTCTTTGCCGCATTATTGATCTATCAGGCAACAGCACAGCAAAACACGGAATTCAAAGAGCCAACACTAAGTACATCCGGTTCATGGTCGATGATTATGATACCCGATCCGCAAACCTATGTCAAATTCGACTACAACCAGCCGTTACTGGAACTGATGACCGCATGGATTGTCAGATACCAGGAAAAATTAAATATCCAAATGGTACTTTGCACCGGCGACATTGTAGAACAGAACAACTATCCCAATCCAAACGGCATCAATGGAAATCTACCCAGTAAAGCGCAGTGGGAATCAGCGGCAAGGGCATTTGGACGGCTCGACGGTAAGATACCCTATGTGCTGGCTACAGGAAACCATGATTTTGGCTACCTCAGCGCTGAAAACCGGCAAACAAACTATGACTTGTATTTTCCGGCAGACAAAAACCGGCAGAATCAAAAACTGTTGCGCGAGATGGGCGTCAACAGTGATGGAGATCCTTCATTAACAAACGCTACCTACGAGTTTACCGGACCGCAAGGGAAAAAGTTCTTAATCTTAGTCCTGGAATTTGCCCCACGCGACGAAATACTTGAATGGGCAAAGAAAACCGTCGATCAGGAGAAATATGCCAATCACACGGTTATTCTCTTAACCCACTCCTACCTGAATGCCCAAAACGAACATATCGAAAGCGAAGGCTATAAATTGTCAGGACCAAATTACGGCGCAGCTATCTGGCAAAAGCTGGTTCAACCATCCCAAAACATACTGATGGTTTTATCAGGACATATCGGCAGCCCCAACAATGCCAGAGCGCATCTTGCTTTTCGTACCGACGTCAATGCAGCAGGTAGAAAGGTGCAGCAGATGACCTTTAATGCGCAGGCCCTGGGCGGAGGATGGCATGGTAACGGCGGCGACGGATGGTTGCGGATACTCGAATTTCTACCCGACGGTAAAACCATAAAGGTACAAACCTTTTCACCTCTTTTTGCCGTTTCGCCTACCACCCGGCAACACGCTTGGCGGACAGAATCTCATGATGAATTTATAATCCTTTTAGACGAATAACCATGAAAAAATCAAGATACATTTATCCGGAAATTGTTGCAGCAATGTCTCTGGCAGCCCTCTCTTCCTGCTTTCAAAAAGACGCTAATCCGCTTCCCAATATCATCTATATCTACGCCGATGACCTGGGGTATGGCGAATTGGGGTGCTACGGGCAACAAAAAATCAAAACACCTCATCTCGACCGGATCGCATCCGAAGGGATTCGCTTTACCCAACATTATACTTCATGTCCTGTCAGTGCGGCAGCCCGGTGTATGCTTATGACCGGAAAACATGCCGGTCATAGCTATATCAGGGATAATTACGAGTTAGGAGGTTTTGCCGATGAAACAGAAAGAGGGCAGATGCCTTTGCCTGAAAATACCGAAACCATCGGACGTATGTTGCAACGTACAGGATACATTACCGCAGTTATCGGGAAATGGGGATTGGGAGGCCCTAATTCTACAGGCATGCCCACACTGCAAGGATTCGACTTCTTTTACGGATATCTCGACCAGAAACAGGCACATAACTATTATCCAACCCATTTGTGGAAAAACGAACAATGGGATTCTTTGGATAATCCATGGTTCAGCGTCCATAAACGGTTCGAATCTGAACCTGACGACCCCAATGCCTATGACGAATTTAAAGGAAAAGAATATTCATTAGACGCGATGGCAGATGAAGCGCTCAAATTCATCACCGAAAACAAAAATAAACCATTCTTCCTGTATCTTCCTTTTACCGTACCTCACGCTGCATTACAGGTACCGGATGAGAGTTTGAAAGAATACGACGGTATGTTCGACGAGACTCCCTACCTTGGCGATGATGGATATTGTCCCAATATCAGACCATTGTCTACCTATGCTGCCATGATCACACGGATGGACGGCAAAGTGGGGATGATCATGGAGAAACTCAAAGAACTGGGGATAGATGAGAATACAATTGTGATGTTCTCAAGCGACAACGGGACTGCATTCAACGGAGGCGTCAATGCCGGTTTTTTCAACAGCACAGATGGTTTAAGAGGATTGAAAACTGAGGTATACGAAGGTGGAATAAGAATGCCGTTTATCGTAAGATGGCCTTTGAAAATTAAGGCAGGAACAGTGACTGACCATATCTCGGCACAGTATGATGTTTATGCGACCGTCAAAGAAATTGTCGGTGAAAAAACCCCATACCCTACTGATGGAATCTCGTTTTTACCTGCACTTTTGGGAGACGAAAACCGTCAGCAAAGACATGATTACCTGTATTGGGAATTTGCATCAAGAGGAGGGCAATTAGCAATCCGGATGGGCGATTTGAAAGGCGTGAAACAAAGGGTGACCAATCGCCCTGAATCGCAATGGGAGATTTATGACCTGTCCGGCGACCGTAGTGAAACTACGGATATCGCGACACAACATCCACAAATGGCAGCCACACTTGATGCCATTGTCGCCAAACGCCAGCCTGCACATATCAGGGAATGGAACTTTATGGATTATGATGCGCTAAAATAACAAAATTCAAATGAAACCAAAATTGATGATCACATTTATTGTTCTATGTTTACTTTGCGCCAGCTGTAGCAGCAAACCATCGTGGGAACTCATTGTCTGCGGCGACGACAAAATCTTCATCATCGACGAACAGGCTTCGAATGGCGACGACGTGAAAGTTGTCTGGAGTTGGCAAGCATCTGAAGCGGATTCACAACTCCCCGAAATATATCAACGTTATTTGATGTCGCTTGACGAATGTAAACCCGTAGATGGCGGCAGGAATATCTTGATAACCTCGTCGAGTGGAGCGGTCGTTCTGATCGAACGGGCAACCAAAAAATGTCTGTTTTACGCTCACGTTCCCAATGCACATTCAGCCGATGTGTTACCTGGTGGCCGGATTGCCGTAGCGCTTTCAACCAATCCGAACGGAAACAGTATTAGTATCTACGACAGGAATCATCCTGAACAGGAGTTGTTCAGGGACAGCCTGTATTCGGGACATGGCGCTGTGTGGAATACCACCCGGCAACGTCTGTATGTTTTGGGATACGACGAACTCCGAGCGTATTCTTTAGTGAATTGGAATACATCCTCGCCATCGCTGAAACTTGAAAAAAAATGGATGATCCCAGGACAAAGCGGACACGACCTTTATCCTGTTTCGGATGATGAATTATTGATCTCTGAACATTACGGCGTGCATTCGTTCGATATTTCCAGCGAAACATTCACCCCGTTCGAACCATTGAAAACGGCAGAAAATATCAAATCGGTCAACTATATCAAGGAAAGTCAGAAGTTAGTATATACCCAAGCCGAAGAGAGTTGGTGGACATTTAATATTTATCTCAAAAATCCGGATAAGATCATCCATATTCCTGATATAAAATTATACAAAGTGCGTCTTTCTGATCTCAAACAGTAACTTTCCTCAAAGAATTTCAGCGATAATTTGTGTCTGTCTGTGCGTAATTGGCAAAATTTCATGTAACTTTGCTCTGTCTAAACAAAAAACAGATGAGTAAACAAATTAAAATCATATGGATTCTTTCGCTTATTTCGGTACTGTTACTTATCGGAATACAGGGATATTGGCTTATTAATCAGTATGAATATGTATTGAATTCCTACTCCGAAGAAATTGCCTTACTGATATTACAGGCAGGCGAGGAAGAATATCTTCTCCGCAAAGAAGAAAACTCCGGATCTTTATCCTTTATGATGCGAGAAAGCAATGACACCTCGCAGCACAAATTCCATGTCGTCATTGGACCACTGACGCAGGAAGCCTCGGCCGAAAACGACAGTGTTTCTCTTCCGAAAGAACAATTTATGTATCAATCAATCAAACAGATCAGATTAAATGCGAACTCTTCGGACATGGACAGCATTGCCGGCATTATCGACACCTCGCAGTTTCACTTGCGTTTTGAGACTAACCTCACTGGCGACCGGTTGCGTGAGGCTGCCGACAGAGCGATAACAAACCTGACAAAGCCCTTCCAACAGGCGCCATTCGATTCGATCCTTGTCCTGATACTGCCTGCACTTGACTATACCGCCGCTCCCTGGCAGGAAGAAGATACGTACGATAATTCCGTGTTATGGAAAAGAACCGGTAACCTGCTTAATCCGTACCTGGCGGTAAGTTATGCCTACAGTCCGTTAGATAATCTGGGCGTATTTATCCATCTTAAACTGCCCACGCAACCTGTCTTTTATCAAATGGGAATCCAGCTTGTCGTTTCGACAGGAATCACTTTCCTGCTGATCGTCTGCCTGATCTTTCAAGTGAGAACCATCATGAGACAACGGAAAGTAAATGAAATACGCGAAAACTTCGTCAATACGATGGTGCACGAATTGAAACGACCCGTGCAGACGCTCAAAACATTTGTCTCCTTCCTCAAAGATAAAAAAATGCGGTCAGATGCAGAAGCAACCGAGCAGGTGGTGCGCGACTCTATGTTTGAATTAGACAACCTTTCAGCTTACCTGAATAAACTGAAAGACATGCTGCAGGCCGACAGCGAAACAACGTCTTTGCATATTGTCCGGTTTAATCTGCATGAATTAGTTGAAAAAGTGATCCGGCTGACCCATATTCCTCCCGATAAGGAAGTGATAATCACACCTGTTTATAAAACAGACGATCCGGACGTAGAAGCCGATCCGATCCATTTTGCCAATGTGTTGAGTAACTTAATAGAAAATGCGATCAAATATTCGGGCGACAGAGTACGGATCGAAATCACAATCGGACAGAACAAACGGAAAATATGGGTCTCCGTCAAAGATGATGGAATCGGGATTCCTGTTACCGAACAGGAAAGGGTTTTTACTAAATTTTACAGGGGTAATAATATCCCTGACAAAAATATTCCGGGGATCGGGCTGGGACTCAGCTATGTAAAACTAATCATCGAAGCCCATCAGGGAAGTATTCATCTGAACAGTCAAGCGGGAGAAGGTACCGCCATCACTATCTATTTACCCCAATGAAAACAACACTGAACATTTTATTTGCTGATGACGATACGAAATATTCGCTCGTTCTCAAACGATTCCTCGAAAATGAAGGATATGCCGTAACCTATCTGGACAATGGCATTTCGGCCGTCGAACAGTTCCCCATCGTGCAACCCGATCTCGTATTGTTGGATATCAATATGCCGGGACTGAACGGTTTCGAAGTAGCGGAAAAAATCAGGGAAAAGGACAGGCAGACCCTGATTTTCTTTCTGACCGACCGCACCGACAAAAATGACCGGCTGAAAGGCTTCACCCTGAAAGGGAATGATTATCTGACTAAACCGTTCTACCCCGAAGAACTTATCGCCCGTATCAGGGAGCGTTTCGACAACCTGGCGGAAGAAAATGTACAGGAAGAAATCTACCGGTTCGGGAATACGGTATTCAATTACAGCAATAACGAACTTCGTTCGGGTACGAATAAGACACTCGTCACCTCGCGTCAGGCAGAGATACTGCGGTTGCTGGCAAAAAACGTGAATACGGCTGTCGCCCGCGAAAACATACTTTCTTTGGTCTGGGGTGCCGATACGTATGCCAATTCGCTGGCGCTGAATGTCCAGATAACGTACCTGCGCCGGGCGCTTCAAAACGATTCCAAACTATCTATTGCATCGCTGAATAAAAAAGGATATATGTTGAAGGATTAGGTTTTAAGGGGTTCAGCAGAGACTGCCGGCGCGGATTCCCTCACCCGTCATTCCGAGACGTTCATAATAAAAATCAAACAGCACAAAATGACAGGGCTTATTACGGCTCAGTCGGAAAATCTGTGGACTATGTATACATAGTTTAATTCGGAACGCCGTAGGCGTGTAATTTGAATAATCCCTTGCAAGCGAAGTGCAGCTCGGGGCAAACAGGCTGTCTGTCACATCGATAACTCCGAAGGAGTTCAACCCGCTACGGGGTTGATGGGAGGTTGGAGTTTCTATTGACAGGAAGTATTCCTGTGATAGAGTCTATCCAAACGGATTCTTGTTTTTTTATTATGCTTACAATTTATTCCCGATATTCAGTCCGTAAGTCTGAATGTTTAATTTTAATCATCCATTATTTTAAATTTTGATAACACGAAATCGAATGTAATAAAAATTCCCACACTCCCCCAACAGGGCATATACATTAATCCTTCAATATAAACTTTACAGCCTGTTTCCGGAATATCCATTTCTTTCGCCAAATCAGGGAAATTACAGATTTTGCCTTCACCGCGGAGTTGATAATCATGATTTTTGTTAAAATGAATCCAGTCATTTCCAAGTTCGTCATTAAGTATGATCCAGCAAATAAAATCAGAGGCGTTTTGGTGAAAATCCAATTCCATTTGCCGGGGAATGGAATCCCTGAACAAATAGGCTTCTACGCCTGTCAGTAATTGCATTCCTGTTAAATCATACGGATAATCAACTTCACAGGGGCAGGGCATATCAGGCACATCATCATCGTCATCTGGATTGGTAACCACGTATAGTTGTCCGTCCTCCGTTGTCGCCTTTTGTAAAACGGTGATTTGTATTTTAGCATCGCCTGTTTCCCATAAATAAGGCAAAGAAATTGTAATAAGCGCTAAGCGGTCAAGACCTGTGGTGTTGGTTTCAAGTTTAATGTTAATCGTACATTCTTTGGATGCGTCGCCGCTTTCGGGGTCAAGGGAAATCCACGAAGTCGAACCTGTCGGTTCTATGGTTGACATCCACTCACATGAGGTTGTTACATCACCATTGACAACTAAAATTAAACTGTCACCTTCCGTTTGGTCGGCATACACGGTTTGATTCAGGCTCCCAAATACAGAAAATCCTCCAACCACAGATTTGTCTTTGCTACATGACGCTAATGCAGCCAAAATTACTGTGGCGACCACTATTAAATAACTGAATTTCTGCCTTTCCATCTTGATTACTGTTATTAAATTATAAAATTTTCGTTCTCTACCTTATCTGTTTTTTCAGGTTATATTCACAATAAATGTATTCGTTATCATCATAGAATATGGCAAATGTTTTTTAACCACAAAGAACACAAATATATAATGATGAGATTCTATTCTATCCAACCGCTTTTACTGTCTTTTTTGATACGAATGGTATATTCCATAAAAAAAATCTTACATCTGATTATCTTATTTTCAATTTGATTGCGCAAATGTACTATTTTTCTTTAAAACAATTCTTTTTACATCTTTTTTCTGCATCTGCTTTCAAAAATGCACGCTCGCCTCGCTTGCGTGCAACCCGTAATTTCCGGACTGTCACTGTCGGCTATCGAACACGCCGAAGTTCGGGTCATCACTTTACCCCCCAATTTCGCCAAACCGCTTGTTAACTGCTGGCGTTTTTGCTGTTACCTTATTTTTCAAATCGTATCATATCTGCTAATTGTAAAAAGTATTTCGTACTCCAAATTTCCATTTCCTGCGGATTTTTCAAAAATGGGCGTACATCGTTTTTTACTGCCTCAATATTCGTTTTTTCCATCCGCTCTTTTAGCATTTGTTGGAAAACTTCGGGCGTAAAATCCTTTGCCGTCAAATTGTTTATTTGCTCTACTCTTTTTTGCAAATGATTAAAATTCAGAGCAATATTATTTCGTACATAAAATTCAAAATCGTACCAATCACGCCCTTTGACACGAGTTTTCCAATTTCGGAAAAGGAAAGCGTGCATTTTTCCTGCGTACAAATCGGGCAAGGAATAACAGCGTGTCATAAACGAAAACGGCAATAAAAGCAACTTGTATTCTGTTGCAAAATCGAGTGGGGGTTGCGTATCAACTTCAATTTTTATCTTAATCCGTTTTTCTGTCGTGAATTGCAAATCATAGATTTTGGTGTTTTCTTTCAAAAAAGCCGATTCTATATTTGTTTGCGCTGTTTTTATCTTTTTGTTGATTTCAACTTCTTTTCCAACTGCCTTAAATTCAGTAATTATTTGCTCAAAATAATTTTCTAATGCAAATTTTTCGTCTGCTTGCAAAAGCGAAAAATCCATATCTTCCGAAAAACGCTGTAAACCGTGAAAAATCTGTAAGCAAGTGCCGCCATAAAATGCCGCTTGGTCAAAAAAACCTCCACGATACAGTCCTGCAAGCGTGATTTGCTGCATTACTTCGTGCGTGGCGTTGGTCAAATCGTCTTTTGTGGCGAGTTGATAACGTGAGAGCATATTTTCAAAAATTGAGTTGGGCATAATATTTTTGTGATTTATTTGATTGTTAGTCTGTTCTAAAATTTAGTAATAGTGCATTCCCTACTGTATCAGTATATGTATATTTGCTGAATTTTTTTGTTTTGTAGTTGTCAATTACAAAATCCATTGATTTGTTTACAAAACTCATTATTTCAAAACCGAATGGTTCTTTCTCAATAGCGTTTTTAATAATTTCTCTATTACATAAAACATAATAGTATATTGACATTCCAATATCAAGTGTTGTGAAATCCCTATAGTAAGGTATAGCCTTCAAATTGGCACATTCTAACCTTATTTGATTTAGTATATTGATAATCACATCTAATGGCGGATTTGATATACAGGATAAAAAATCAATAATTGTCAATGCAGTATCATACAGCATTTCTTTTGTTCTTCCATATGGAATGAAATATGGGGAATATTCATTCGTGATATTCTTACTTTCAGATATTAAATGATTTAAAAGAGGGCCTTTATCCCTTTTATAAATAGCTTCTAATTCCTTTATTTGTGAAGTGTTAAGATATTTGATATATGGTTCATTAATCAAAATCTCCAAAACAAGTAACAGAGTTGATATTGCAAGACTTGGAGAAGCGTCGCTTGTAATATCTTTTAATGTGTAGGTTTTTAGATAATCAACAGCCTCTGATATTTTATTAGGAGGTCCATCTAAAAGTATCAGTTGAATAATACTTAAGGCAGTATGTCTGAATGAGGGTTTAATTTCAGAACCGCTTCTTGAATAATATTTTCTGCCGAAACCACCATTACCGTACTGCCTTTCAAGTAGGTATTTTAATGCTGACTTAAATTCTTGACTGTTGTTATTTAAATTTTTTCTATATTTAAGTGCCCTAATAGCAATAAATGTACTTATAATTCCACCTTCTTGATATTCTCTCTCTGTGATTTTTTCATCTTGTAGATTTAGTATATTCCTTTGCAAATACCCCCAAGCACCTGTTTCTTTAATTTGGTCATTCATTAACAAGTTTTCTACAAAGTCTAAAAAACTATTTATTTGATTTTTCCTTTCTTTTGGAATGTCTCGGTTAATTATTGTTGGCACAAAAATATTAGGCAATTTACTTCTGTGTTCTTTATTTTTTTTGCTTTCTCTACTTTTTAAGTAAAAATAAATTGCCAAAAATACACCTATAATAGAAAAAATCGCGCCAATTATATAAATAAAATCAATCATATTTTTCAAATTTTAAAAATTACTCGACATCATAATTCAGACAACAATCTCAACAACAAGTCCAATTCCCTTTTCTTCTTTCCAACTTCAACGCACTGCCTCACAATGTCTTTATCCAGCGTTTTCAAAAAATCAAAATCAATCCGCAAATCTTCTGTCAAATAATTTTGCATTGCCTTTACTGACTGCAAACGCAAATTTGGCGTGGTTACAATCATATCGCAAACGGCTTTTGTTGGTGTGGCAATAAGAAAAGCATATTGATTTTCGATAATTTCCTGTTGAATTCCAATGCAAAAATAATCTGCCAAAACAGTTTTATATTCAAAGTTGCCAAGCGGTGAGGAAAATGTTTTTGCTCGCTTTGTAGTCATTGAGCGTACTGTATAAACTCTTTCGGGTATCATACCATAATACGACAAAGCCGTTTCAAGAGAAATGTACGAAACACCATATAAATGATTCGCGATAAGTTCTTTTGAAACAGCAACATTGTTATTCACATACAAATCTTTTTTCAAACGAATTAACTCGCCATTCTTTTCCATATCCGAAATTTTGTTTTTTGGATATTTCAAATTGCTCAAAAATGCTTTCAAAACAGCACTATTAACAGGAATATTATGTAGCGAAGTCAATGTTTTCATCTCTTTTTTGAATTAAATCCTCCGCAAAGATAGTTAAATTTGTTCACATAGTTGATATTTATTCAACTATCTGTACATAAATCGCTATTTTTTCTGTCTTTCCAAATATCACTACGTTGTCCAATTACACTCTTTTCTCGCTTGCAAAATGCACCAACGCTGTCCCACGTTTACAGATAACGGCCCGGCGGTTTGGCAAAGTTGGGGCGCAACTGCACACAGTTTGGATTATCACTGTCGGCTATCGAACACGGCGAAGTTCGGGCTATCACTTTACCCCCCCAATTTCGCCAAACCGCTTGTTAGCCGTTCGCCCATTTTACTTAGCCGTTTTAATTACTGTCCTTTCGGGAACCACATTTA
>Ga0099364_10006897_pt1 | contig 16394 bp, 13 predicted proteins | sample TergutTh196P3_FD_73070 | JGI IMG/M metagenome (GOLD analysis project Ga0099364, IMG submission 73070) | Microcerotermes parvus P3 segment gut microbial communities from Pointe-Noire, Republic of the Congo - Th196 P3 | ecosystem: Host-associated > Arthropoda: Insects > Digestive system > Gut ...
TATTTTATAAAAAATCATTACTTTAATTAAAAATACAGGCTGATAATCAAAATATTATAAATAGGTATATTTTCATTTACTCTTAATGTTTGTAAGAATCTTTGTTGTGCAACAAGCACGCTCGTTAGGTGCAGGTGATTTTAGGTTGTTTTTTTTATATTTCTATGAACATTTGGAAATAAGGACAATTATCAAAAGTACGATAGCCGCTCCAACAATATTCGTAATAATCTTCGACCCACAACCTACGTGTTTGCCAGCACTATCACTATCAGGATTTGCCTCCTTGTGGCATTTCCTACTACAATATCCATATTCAGTACCATTAAAAACACTATCTTCGTAGTATTGACCGCACCAACGACACTTACTCATATTACTCATTTAACTTTTTGTTTTACTTCCACCCTTTTACGGAAGGTTTTAAATTTATCCCGCTCTTTCGGCTTCGTGAGTATCTTGCCACTTTTGCGTTAGATACTATTTTCGGACTTTTTGAAACTGATATTTTTCTTGTTCTGCTCTATCAGAACGATTGTTCGCATTGACATTCAGTCTCTTTCGGTTGCACTGTCCCCCTACACTTGCCACCAACATTTGAATATGTGCACAAATAAACATAAATTTTCTGAATGAAACAGAAATCAAGTAAGAAAGCAATGGTAGCCATAATTTATTTTAGTGGAAAAATAAAAATTTTTGAAAGTAAGTCGCAACCTATCCGGTTATATCTTTTTAATTACAATTTTACGGCTAAAAGTTTTTTGCCTAGTGTATGTAAGGCTGTGATTATTTTTTTATACATTTTTTTCTAATTTTTCTATATTTGCCGCGCTTATTTTTTTCAACTCATTATAAAAAAATTCACAGTTAGAAAAAATCAATAAATTAATAATTAGAGTGTTATAGAATATAATTGTATGAATATTGAAACTTTTTATTTTTTATTAATCGGATTATTGTTTTGTTTGGCAATTTTCGATTTAACCGTAGGGGTTAGCAACGACGCCGTAAATTTTCTCAGTTCAGCCATAGGCAGTCGATCCGGCAACATTAGAACCATATTTGCCGTTGCCGCAGTCGGCGTTTTTATTGGTGCTGCATTTAGCAACGGCATGATGGAGATTGCCCGAAACGGTATTTTTCAACCCCAACATTTCTATTTTAAAGAGATAATTTTCATCTTAATAGCGGCAATGCTAACCGATGTTATTCTTTTAGACCTCTTTAACACCCTGGGAATGCCCACATCCACCACCGTATCTATTGTGTTCGAACTGCTTGGCGCAACTTTTGCCATGGCAACCATCAAAATTTTTAATAACCCCGATCTGTCTTATGCCGTATTGCTAAATACCGATAAAGCCTTACAGGTAGTTTTGGGAATCTTCATCTCTGTGGCTATTGCATTTATTATCGGTTCTATAATTCAATATATTGTGCGGCTTGTATTTACTTTCGATTATAAAAAAACATTAAAATATTTTGCCGGACTCTTTGGCGGCGTTGCCATTACTTCCATTATCTATTTTTTATTACTTAAAGGTTTAAAAGACAGTGCTTTTATGACTCCGGCACTGCAAAATGGAATAAGTTTACATTCAGGTAAGATTCTCTTATATTGTTTCTGTTTTTTTGCTGTTTTCATGCAATTGTTACACTGGTGCAAAGTAAACATCTTAAAAATAATTGTATTAGTGGGTACTTTTTCTTTGGCATTAGCATTTGCCGGAAACGACTTGGTGAACTTTATCGGAATGCCTTTGGCGGGATTCTCTGCCTTTCAATCTTATATGTCAGCGGGCGGCGGAGATATTGATATGTCTCTACTAATGACACCATTAGCTTCTATTAAAAATGGAGGTGATTTTTATTCGGCACCCCCTTACTTTTTATTCGCAGCAGGACTAATTATGGTAATAGCATTAACTACTTCAAAAAAAGCAAGAAAAGTGCTCCGAACATCCGTAAACCTGTCTCGTCAGGGTGAGGGCGAAGAGATGTTCAGTTCTTCCTCCTTAGCGCGTAATTTTGTGCGCGGCTCCCGAAGAATGGGAACCTATATCGCAAACCGAACCCCTGTCTCCGTTTCAAAATGGCTGCACAAACGATTTAGCCGAGAAGGTATTAAACAAGAAGAGGGAGTTGCTTTCGACCAACTGAGAGCCGCTGTTAACTTAATCACTGCAAGTTCATTAATTGCGCTTGGAACTTCATTAAAATTGCCATTATCTACTACTTATGTAACTTTTATGATCGCTATGGGTGCTTCACTTGCCGACAAAGCATGGGGAAGAGAAAGCGCCGTATATCGCGTAAGCGGCGTAATTAACGTGATAGGCGGTTGGTTTATTACTGCCATTGCCGCATTCATTATTACCGCAACCGTAATGTCTATTATTTGGTTCGGCGGCGGAATTGCGCTCATCATTATGATTGGAATTGTTGCCCTGATTCTTATTAGTACTAATATTGTGTTTCGCAGAAAAGTTAAAAAAGTGGACAGTTCTAAAATTATGGACGATATTTTATCCAACGATAATACAGATGACGCACTACTTTTATTAAGAAAATATAGCAAAGAAAACTCCATAGATACCTTAAATTATCTCGCAGAAAGATACGAACAGGTAATCCACGCTTTTTGCGATGAAGATATTAAGATATTACGAAACCTATCCGCTAAAATTGACAGCCACAAAGATGATGTGAAAAAAATGAAACGGATGGGAACGCTTGGAATTAGAAAACTTTCTGCCACAGACGCTTTTGAACGCGGACTCTATTTCTATCAGGCAAATGACTTTATTGGCGAGTTGGTTTACGATATTGCTCGTATGAGCGTTGCCTGCGAAGAACATATTGATAACAATTTCAATCCGTTGGATGACGAGCAGAAAGAAGAAATACGCGCAACCGCCGAAAATGTTACCACTTTTTTGCACGAAGCAGTTAAAATTATTAAAACCGGAAACTATGAAACCCGAAAAGAACTGTTTATCAACAATAAAGATTTGGTCAATCAGTTTTCCGAAATGAAACGCCGCCAACTGAAACGTATTCAAGTAAATAAAGCAAGCACCAAAGTCAGTATGGTATATATCAGCATTGTGCAAGAAACGCAAAACATCGTTTCATATACCATTAACTTATTGAAAGTGAACAGAAAATTGCAAGAAAATAGTTAAAATGATACGATTGTATTGAAAAAACTCAAACATTAATATCATTTATTTCCAAAAATCACTATCTTTGCAGAAAAATAGAAACAGAATGAACTACCTTGAATTTAGAAATCGGTTTATGGAACTTGGTGTATTTTCAGTACATCAACTGAGTGCTGTTTTTCCTAATTTTTCACCCAATAACCTTACACGTTGGCAAAGACAGGGAAGGATTGTGAAGTTAAGGCAAGGTTTTTATGCTTTTCAAGAAGTATGCACCCAACCCAATTTTGCATTATTTCTGTCAAATTTTATGTATAAACCCTCATATATCAGTTTGCACACGGCACTTGCTTTTTACGGAATTATCCCTGAGGCAGTTACGCAAATTACTGCCGTAAGTACACTAAAAACCAATGATTTCAAAAATTCAGTAGCACAATTTTCATACAAAAAAATCAAGCCCGACCTGTTTTTTGGATACGAACAAAAAACCTTTGGAAACCACACTATCAAAATTGCCACACCCGAAAAAGCGATACTTGATTTACTTTATCTTTACCCTTTTTACAACACCGAAAAAGAAATTGAAAATTTACGGTTAGACGAAGATTTTGTGCGTAATGAATTGAATATAGGAAAATTATCGCTGTTTGTAGATAGATATAATAATAAACAACTTGAAAAACGAGTTATTATTTTTACTGATTTATATGAGATATGATTGACCTGCAACAAATAAAAAACTATTTTCCTACCAGCATACAAGAAAACCCACTTTTCAAGAAGTATATGCTCAAAGAGTATGTACAAATACTGATTTTAGACTTTTTATCATCTTCAACATATATTGGAAAACTTTCATTTATCGGTGGTACAAATCTGAGGTTAGTAAAAGGTATTGACCGTTTTTCAGAAGATTTGGACTTTGATTGTAAAGATTTTTCAGAAAGCGAATTTTTAAAAATGACTGATGATATTCTTGTTTTTTTGCAACGTTCCGGATTTCGCGTTGAAACACGTGACAGGTTAAACGAAAAGTTAAAGGCATTTCGCCGAAATATCTATTTTCCCGAACTATTGTTTGAAATGAGACTTTCGGGCTACAAAGAAGAACGCTTTTTAATCAAAATAGAAACCCAAAATCAGAATTTTGATTATGAACGAAATATGATAAATATCAAACGTTTAGGATTTTTCTTTCCCTTTCCTGTTCCCCCCGACCGAATACTTTGTGCAATGAAAATTTCGGCACTTCTCGCTCGTGCAAAAGGTCGCGATTTTTATGATACAATCTTTCTATTACATCAAACAGAACCGGATTATCAATATCTTACAGAAAAATGTAAAATAAAAAACAAAACAGAGTTAAAAACAAAATTGCTCAACATTAGCGACCATACAAATTTAAAATTGAAAGCGCAAGATTTTGAGCATTTATTGTTTATTAAAGAAAAATCACAACAAATTTTATTATTTAAAGAATTTATTGAAACTATTTAACCTTATGCCCATTATCCCCAAAACGCGCCTCTTCATAGAAAAGAAAAAAGGGTTTCAAGTTGAAGCCGAATCGTTGAAAACCGAACTCAATACTAATCTTCATTTACATATAAAAGAACTAAGATTGATGGTGGTGTATGATCTTTTTAATATAGATGAAAAATTGTTGAATAATTCACTGCAATCGGTGTTTTCGGAACCGGTTACCGATGATATTTCGGTTGGAGCAACATCTGTAAGGGCAAAAGATTTTTTGCCCTTACAAATAGCGATTGAATACCTTCCCGGTCAGTTTGACCAGCGCGCCGACAGTGCCTTGCAATGCTTGAAACTGATTGACCCCAAAAACGAAACCATCATCAAAAGTGCTAAATTGATTATTTTAGATGATGCTGTTTCTACTGAAGATTTAAAACGGATTAAAAAATACTGTATCAATGAGGTGGAAGCGCGCGAAAAAAATATGAATATTTTAGATGCTTCTGAAAATATTGAAATTGCAGAAATTCCTGTTTTTGATGGATTTACAGAGTTGGGTAAAGATGATTTGGAAGAATTTAGAAAGAAACACGGCTTGGCAATGTCGCTGGAAGACCTTTTATTTGTGCAGGAATATTTTAAAAACGAAGAGCGGCGCGACCCCACCGAAACGGAAATCAAAGTATTGGATACCTATTGGAGCGACCACTGCCGGCACACCACTTTTGAAACTGAAATTGAGCAAGTTACTTTTGCGTCATCAATCTATAAAGAGCAGTTGGAGAATGCTTTTAAGCAATATTTAGAATTGAGGGATAAAGTTCACGGTGGTAAAAAACCGAAAACTTTAATGGATATGGCAACCATTTGCGGAAAATATGAGCGGAAAATGGGGAATTTGGAAGATATGGAAGTTTCGGACGAAATTAACGCTTGTAGTATATATGTGGATGTAGATGTGGATGGAAAACCGGAAAAGTGGCTGTTGATGTTTAAAAACGAAACTCACAACCATCCTACAGAGATTGAGCCTTTTGGCGGTGCATCTACCTGTGTGGGCGGTGCCATTCGCGACCCCCTAAGCGGCAGAAGTTATGTGTATCAAGCAATGCGCGTTACCGGTGCCGGAGATATTACCGAGCCCGTAGAAAAAACCATTGAGGGAAAACTGCCGCAGCGTGTCATCTCTAAAACTGCCGCGCACGGCTACTCTTCTTATGGAAACCAAATAGGACTCGCCTGCACCCATGTGAGAGAGATTTACCACGAAGGCTACAAAGCCAAACGGATGGAGATTGGCGCAGTGGTTGGTGCAGTGCCCGCAGATTTTGTGCGCCGAGAAAAACCTCAATCCGGAGATACTATCATTATGTTTGGCGGAAGAACCGGACGAGACGGCATTGGCGGTGCCACAGGGTCATCTAAAGAACATACCGAAACATCGTTAGAACAATGCGCCGCAGAAGTGCAAAAAGGAAATGCGCCCGAAGAAAGAAAAATTCAACGCTTGTTCAGAAACCCCGAAGTTACTCGCTTAATCAAAAAATCGAACGACTTTGGCGCGGGTGGGGTCAGTGTTGCCATTGGCGAGTTAGCAGACGGATTGGAAATTGACCTTAACGCTGTGAAAACAAAATACAAAGGATTGAACGGCACCGAGTTGGCAATCAGTGAATCGCAAGAACGAATGAGCGTAGTGGTTGCCCCCGAAGATGTTGATACTTTTTTTGAACATTGCCGAAAAGAGAATATAGAAACCACCGTTATTGCCCGTGTTACCGATGATAACCGACTGAAAATAAAATGGAACGATCAAACCATTGTAAACATCAGCCGAGAATTTATCAACACTTCCGGTATCCGCCAAAAAACCGACATCACACTAAATACCTCAAACCGCATACCTCAAACCTCATACCTCACACCTAAAACCTCACACCGCATTTATTCCCTATTATCCGACCTCAACGTTGCATCTCAACAAAATATGATAGAGATGTTTGACTCTACCATTGGGGCTGGTACGGTATTGATGCCGTTCGGAGGAAAATACCAATTAACCGAAACTCAGGCAGGCGTGCAAAAACTGCCCGTACTTAACGGACACACAAACACTTGCAGCATTCTTACTTTTGGCTACAATCCTTTTATTTCTGAGTGTTCGCCGTTTCATGGCGCACAATACGCCATCATTGAGTCAATGGCAAAGTTGGTAGCAGTGGGTGGCGATTACAAGAAAATACGATTTACTTTTCAAGAATATTTTGAAAAATTGGGAAAAGATGAAGAAAAATGGGGCAAACCTTTTGCTGCCTTGTTGGGTGCAATAACTGTTCAAAACTTTTTCCATTTGCCCGCCATTGGCGGAAAAGATTCTATGAGTGGAACTTTCAAGGAATTGAACGTTCCGCCCACATTAGTTTCATTTGCTATTGCAACAGAAAACGCCGAAAACATCATTTCCCCCGAATTTAAGAAAACAGGAAATAATATTTATCTCATTAAACATCAACCCGATGAATTTGGAAATCTGAATTTAGAACAATTACAGCAGATTTTCAATTTTATGGTAGAAAATATTCAAAACAAAAAGATTATTTCTGCATTTACCTGCCAATTCGGAGGCATTATGGAAGCATTGTGCAAAATGAGTTTCGGTAATAATCTCGGTTTTAATATCCACACACAAGAAGATTTATTCTGTTATAATTATGGAAGTTTTATTGTTGAAACGGAACAGGAACTACATTTTAAGTATGCCATTTATCTCGGAAAAACAGATGATTATTTTATCATCAATGAAGAAAAGATAAATAAAGAAGAATGTTTACAAGCGTGGAAAACAGTACATTAAAATAATTTTCAGCGATAATTTCCTCAAACCTTTAACACTCTCGGTTTTTCTGGAGTAGCCAAAATTTTTCCGTTTACTCCGCGATATTTATCGTCTTTATCAAAGGGAATACCAATCTTATTCAACAGTCTGTCAACTTGCACCTGATGCAGTTGCATACCCATTTCCCAAGGATTGTAACCCAGCAACATTCCGGTCATCTCTTCGTAGGTAAGCACAGGGATTCCGTAGCCATCTTTGTCGTAGGTTTTGTTTTCCATTTCGGCGATAGCGTATTGCCATTTATCTAAAAACATAGGACATCCCGGGCAGTTGCACACAATAAAATCGGGCTCGTATGGCTCCATTGATTCAAATTTCTTTTTGGTGTTTGCGATGGAAAATCCGCGGTTTGCCTGCACTAAATACTGCCGAAAACCGAATCCGCAGCAGTGTCTTCGTTCCGGATAATCTACCACTTCTCCTCCCCACGCTTCTATCATACCTGCCAATACATGAGGAAATTCGGCTTTCCCTATACCACTTTCCGGAAACATTTTTGCATAATGACACCCAATATGCTCTACCACACGCAACGGCTTTCCCGTAAAGCGGTTCACCAATTGAAACTTCATCTTCTCTTTCAATTCCATTCTAAATTTATAGATAATATCTGATGGGTGCGCAATATTTTTCGGAATTTGAAACTCTCTGCCTGTAGTTTTTTTCAACATTTTGCGTGTTTTTTCCAACAGTTCGGGATTGTGTTTCCACATTTCAATCATCTCAGTATAAAGTCCAAACGATGTAATACAGGATGCGGCGTAGTTTTCATATCCTTTTTCGGTCATTAGTGAAAACAGGCGTGCAATTACGGTCATTGTGGTTTCTAACGGAATGATGTCGCAGTGGTATCCAATTCCGGTACAGGTGTGGGTGTTGGCGTTGTCGTGAATATCTTTGCCCAACACTTCGCGCATAATTTTTAAGAAAGTGGTTTCAGATCCCGGAAAAAAAGTTTGTCTGATGCAACTTCTTCCATAGAAAAACTTATCATCGGCAATCTCTTTTTGATATTCGTTCCAAAAATGTTTTTTCATAATTCTCTACGGTTATGGGTGTTATTATTAGTGGTATAAATTTCATTCAGATACTCTTCTTCGGAACTGTTTCCTCTTTTTTCGGTAGAAAACCAATCTAAATTATTGTGAAAATCGAGGGCTCCGGTGGCTTCAAAAATCTCTCTGATTTCATTTAAGTTTTTTTCGGTAAGATGTTTTAATGCACCTGCACCTTCTCCTTTGTAGTTAGCCCCTAATTTGGGTGCAATATCTTTAATATTATCGCGATACCATTTCCAAATAGGACCTTGTTCGGGGTGCAGTTCGGGCACTACAATATCGGGGTGCACACAATAGCCAAGGTCTAAGATAGCACCGCCAATCACATTTTTTAGGATGAGTTGTTGGCGTCCTTTTTCGCTATTTACAAAATAACCTAACTGTTGCGCAATTTTTCGTAAAGCAATGATAACCAACCCCGGTGTATTTCCGCGTGGGCATCTGGTGGCGCACGACATACACTCTCCGCAATACCAAATAGTTTCGGAGCGCAACAGTTTCTCAATTTCAGCATCATCGTCTCTTTGCACAATATCGCAAATTTTGCGTGGGTCGTAGTTGTAAAATTCCGCCGAAGGACAGATGGCAGTGCAAACCCCGCAATTCATACACGCATTGAGTGCTTCCTCAAAACGAACATCCTGCATTAGTAAAGTAGTAAGATTTCCCATAGTTTTGTTAATAATTTATAATAATTCATTATTACTATTTTTCAGATAACGAATAAATGTTTTTTTGATTGTAATTGATTAAAACGCTTTTACTTCTTTATCATACACTACCATTTTTCTGCCCACTTGTCGAATGGTAGCGATGCCGGCGCGGTGCAACTTCTTTACGACCCACCCTTTAAAAGACATTGCCGCAACGGCCAAGTAAAGTTTATGGTTTTTATATTCCGGAAACTGAATTTTAAATATTTCTGCCCGTCTCAAAAGTTTCTTTATATCAATATTGTTCTGTTTGGCATTGTATTTTACCTCAATTAATGCCGTACTCGTTCCGTTGAATAATAAGATGTCGTATTCCGCATCCGGTTCTACTTCATATTCGTTATTCAAACCTCTATACGTTAAATTTTTTCTAATCGAATCAAATTTTTCGTTCAGAAAGGTTTTATCTTTTTTTAACGTATTGTAAAAAAACTCTTCCGCCATATCGCCGTTGCTATAAGAAATTCCCCCTACGATACGATTGAGGTTGTCTATACGAGCATCTAATTTTTTACCTCTTTCTTCTGCTTCAATATGAAGTTTTTCAAAAAACAATTTGGTTTCTTTAAATTGCTTTCTTGTTTCTTTAATTTCTTTTCTTGTTTCTTTTCTTGTTTCTTTAATTTCTTTTCTTGTTTCTTTTCTTGTTTCTTTAATTTCTTTGCTCGTTTCTTTAATTTGCTTGCTTGTTTCTTGAAACATTGCCCACACAGTTTCAAAAGTAGGGGCAGACTTTTTTTGGTTTTGGTTTTTCTCCATGAAAATAATGTTTAATTATTCAAAAGTTTAATAGTTTAATAGTTTAATAGTTTAAGTTTCTTAACTCCTTTAACTCCTTATCTCCTTTAACTCCCGTTTTAATTCTTAATTCTTAATTCTTAATTGAAAAAGCGGTGGCAAAAATAAAAAAATATTTATTCAGTTATTAAAAAAATAAATTATTTTTCTAATAATCAATTTGTTAAAAAATGCAATAAAGAGAGAAAATATTGCTTTTTTTATATTATTTTGTACAAAAATGGGTTAAAAATGTAAAAAATTGGAGAGAAAAAAATCTATTTTCGCAACGCTAAAAATATCACGATGAAATTCAATGATATCCTTTTCTGCTTTCGGCTACTAAGGGGACTTTTGAAAAATAAGGTTATATTTTTCTGCTTTCTGCTACTAAGGGGACTTTTGAAAAATAAGGTTATATTTTTCTGCTTTCTGCTACTAAGGGGACTTTTGAAAAATAAGGTTATATTTTTCTGCTTTCTGCTTTCTGCTTTCTGCTTAAATCTTTCGGCGCAGGAAAATCCGTTTATTGAAATGACAGACAAACCTTATTCCCAATATTTTGAATATTTAGAAGGAAATATTTACAAAAATATCGAACAACGAGATTCTATATGGGTGAAACAGATTGTTGCACAAATGCGGGAGGCTGCCAATATCTCCAAAAACAAAAAATGGAGACTCGAAGCAGATTTTTGCGAGAGTATGTACCAATTTCGCCACGACCAATTATTGATTAAACCCAATCAAAAACAAATGGACAGTTTGGGAGCGATTTTTATCGGAAAAATGCTGCCCATTGCCCAACAGGCAAAGAAGATGAAGGCTTTCGATGTGGAACTACGTGCCATATACAGAGTTTGGGATTTTTACGGCTACCATTTGAAAAATTACGAAATTGCATTTCGATACGGATTAGAATTTGATAAAGTATTGTCTAAAGTTTCAGTGGCGGAGTTTCCGCTCAGACCTCATCATTATTCCGAAATAGGAAAATTATATTATTCTTTTCAGGAGTACGAAACTGCGGGAGCCTATTTTGAAAAAGGATTGGAAGGAACGGCTATTGAAGGCAACATCGATGTTACCAATCACATAAAAACATTGTGGAATAATATGGGACTTATCTACCGCAATCACTACAATGATTTGGATAAATCGGACTCCTGTTTTCTGCAAATCTTGGAGATTGAATGTCAAATCCTTGACCAACAATCCGTTTATGATAGTTCGCATAAGCGGATAGAATACGAACTGTGGGGGGGCATCGCTAAGGGAAATCTGGGAACAAACCACTACTTACGTAAAGATTACGACCAAGCCATTCCGTTGTTGCAATACAGTATCGAAAAAGCGGTGGAATACAACGATTTCAACTTTCCATACGCTATTGGCAAAGCGATTTTGTTGTCTGAAATCTTTATTGAACTGTTTGACCTGCCGCAAGCAAAATTCTATCTCGACAAAGCCGCCGATTTTTTAGACCGATTACAAAAAAGAAGTTCCGTATCTGACATAAAAACAAACCTCGAATTGTGGGTAGATTATTATAAAATGATGGGTCGCTACTACCGCACCGCAGGAAACAACGTACAGGCATTGTTGTACGCCGATACCACGGCAGCGATGCAGACACAATTAGAAGACGAGTTCAACCTGCGGAAGTTGCACCGAGTAGAACAGCAGGTCAATCAAGAAAAACTTGATGCCGAAATCTTCCGCAGCAAGACCTATTTTCGGGGATTGATAGTTATTTCGGTTTTTCTATTGTTGTTGATTATGCTGTTTATTCTATTGTATCGTTCCTATCGGACAAAACGGGCGGCTTTCCGAGAGTTAGTTTTCAAGTCGCAGCAATGGGCGAAAGTGCAGCCACCGACCGTACAACCCGATGAAAACGAATCGACCGAACAGGAAGAGAAAAAGCAAAATGGTCTGCCCGATTCCACCGATTTATCGCTAATGAAAGAGATAGAACGATTAATGGCGGACGAAAAACTCTATAAAAACCATTCCCTCACCCTTGATGGTATTGCCAATCGACTTGGTTACAAACCCTATCTTGTCTCGGGTGCGATAAACCGTTGCACAAAAAAGGATTTCAGTACTTTTGTCGGCGAATACCGCATTAAGGAGGCGATACAGTTGTTATCGGGCAAGAATGTTCATCGTTTTTCTTTAGACGGCGTTGCCTTTGATTCGGGTTTCAACGACCGCCGAAACTTCAATCGCGTATTCAAAAAAATGACAGGCGTAACACCAACGGAGTTTTTGAGGGTGAGATGAAATTAATAGAAACCCGAAAAACGCAAAGGATTGTCTGAATGGTGATTTGTTTGATTTTTGTGATGATTTCTCCGATTTTGTCCGTTCCAAAGGTTATGATTGGATAAATCCAACCTGTTTTGTCCGTTCCAAAGGTTATGATTGGGCAAATCAGACCGATTTTGCTCGTTCCAAAGGTTATGATTGGGCAAATTCGACCGATTTTGCTCGTTCCAAAGGTTATGATTGGATAAACTCGACCGATTTTGTCCATTCCAAAGGTTATGATTGGGCAAATTCGACCGATTTTGTCCATTCCAAAGGTTATGCTTGGGCAAATTCGACCGATTTTGTCCATTCCAAAGGTTATGATTGGATAAATTCGACCGATTTTGTCCGTTCCAAAGGTTATGATTGGGCAATATTGAAAATCATACTCATTTTGGGTTAGTACGATTGAAAAATTACAATTAATTGTGTACCTTTGCACCTAACCTTGTTTTTGGTCATGTATTAATGAAATAAATATGTCTGATATTATCAACGTTTTGCCTGATTATATTGCCAATCAGATTGCTGCGGGAGAGGTTATTCAACGTCCTGCATCTGCGGTTAAAGAGTTGGTAGAGAATGCGGTGGATGCTGGCGCCACGCAAATAGACGTTATTATCAAACAGGCAGGCAGAACGCTTATTCAAGTGAACGACAACGGCTGCGGAATGAGTGAAACCGACACCCGATTGTGTTTTGAACGACACGCAACCTCAAAAATTAAAAATGCGGACGACCTGTTTAACCTGCACACAAAAGGATTTCGCGGAGAAGCACTTGCATCCGTTGCCGCCATTGCACACGTGGAACTTCGTACTTTCCACACAAACAGCGAAATAGGTACGTCTATTGTTCTCGAAGGCGGAAAATGCAAGGAACAAAATCCGTGCAGTTGTGAAAAAGGCACTTCGATATGGGTTAAAAATCTGTTTTTCAACGTTCCTGCCCGACGAAATTTCCTTAAAAGCGACAACGTGGAATATTCTCACATTCACGAGGAATTTGTGCGGATAGCATTCGTCCACCCCGAAGTTGCTTTCACGCTGTATCACAACGATAAATTGGATTATAATCTTCCAAAATCAACACTTAAACAACGAATTATTAATATTTTAGGAAACCCAAGCAAGGAGCGTCTTATTCCCGTTGAACAGCCAAGCGACATTGTTGATATTAGCGGATTTATCGGAAAGCCCGAGTTTGCAAAAAAAACACGCGGCGAACAATATCTGTTTGTAAATAAACGGTTTATAAAGCACCCCTATTTTCATCACGCTATAAGTTCTGCCTTTGAGGAGGTGATTCCTGCCAATCATTTTCCGACTTATTTTATCTATTTCGACGTAAATCCCACTATGATAGACGTGAATATTCACCCGACAAAAACGGAGATAAAATTTCAAGACGAAAAAATAATTTACAGTATGTTGAAGGCGACTGTCAAGCGTTCTATCGGGGCTTTTAACTTGGGCGGAGCCATTGATTTCGACAATATTTCTCCCATTGATTTCAGTGCCATTCCCCGAACAGGAACGCCGCATCAACCCATTATTTCAACCCGTTCAGACTATAATCCGTTCGATTCCAAGCAAAAATCATCACACGGGAAAGACCATTTTTCCAGCATCAAACCGTCAAAAATAGATGAAAGTTGGAAGAAAATTTACGAAAGTATTCAAGAAAATACCCCTGCGGAATACATTGCCAACGAGGGCAAACAAACGCAAATGGAGCACTGCATTGGCGACGAAGAAAACGCTGCGATTAGTCAGCCCGCCGCATTCCAAACGCTTAATAAATACATCGTTACGAGAATAAAATCGGGATTTATTGTCATCGAAACGGAGGCGGCTATGGAGCGAATTTTGTACGACCGTTACAGCCGTTGCCTGTCGGACAAACCGCAAGGGTCTCAAAAACTGCTTTTTCCCGAAACACTGACCTTTTCGCCCCAAAACAGCGACATTGTTACCGATTTATTGAAAGATTTCAGCAATTTGGGCTTCGAAATCGACCCGTTTGGAAAAAATACCTTTATATTAAACGGCATTCCCGCCGATATTTTGGAGGAAAACGCACAAGAGATAATCGAACAGTTGCTGGAGTCGTACAAAAACAACCTTCTATCTCTCAAAATAAGCAAACGAAACAATTTGGCACATTCACTTGCGAAGTCTGTCGGGCGGAAGGGGAATAAAATTTTGTCAGACGAGGAGATGCAGTCGTTGATTTGCGAGTTGTTTGCTTGCGAGTCGCCGCACGTATCGCCAAGCGGACGAAAAATATGCATTGCTTTCGGGGAGAATGAATTGGGGGGGGTGTTTGGGGAGGTGTCTCGTCCTAAGAAAAGTTGACAGGTTTTACACTTAACTTAATTTTCCACTCACTAACGCCATTTCTTACTATCTACTGCTAACTCCGCAAAAAACTACCCCGTCGAACAAAGAAAAATGTTACTGTACTTGTATATCATTTTTTTTCGCACCTTTGCAACAAAGAAACCAACCTATTCTTCCACCGCCCCAATCAAATCAAAATAATCCGCAGCCGTTATGGTGGTGGTGTAAAAATTTCCGATGGATAGAGAACTGCCGTTATCTTTGGGAATGATTACGGAATTGTCAATTTCAGGGGAATCAAACTCGGTGCGACCGATATATTGAGTTGGTTCTTCCGCATCTATCAACACGTTTAGTTTTTTTCCTATTTTTTGCTTGTTTTTATGCAACGAAATATCCTGTTGAAGAAACATCAGTTCTTCCTTTCTTCGTTCCTTTTCTTTTTGAGTAACTGTTTCTTGCAGTTTATAAGCGGGGGTGTTTTCTTCGTGCGAATACGTAAAAACGCCCACCCTATCCAACTGAATTTCTTCCAAAAAATTCCGTAATTGAAGAAATCTTTTTTTAGTCTCGCCCGGAAAACCGACAATAATGGAGGTGCGAATGGCGATATCAGGCACTTTATTTCGCACGGTGTCCAACAATTTACGGATTTCGCCGCCCGTAATTTTTCTTCCCATTGCAGACAGAATATCATCGTTTACATGCTGTATCGGAATATCCAAATACTTGCAAATTGAGGGATATTCTTTCATTAAGTCCAGAATATCAATCTGAAAGGAGTTCGGATAGGCATAATGCAGCCGTATCCATTCGAGGTTTTTTATTTTTACCAATTCTTCCAAAAGGGCAACAATTTTTCGTTTTTTGTACAAATCATAGCCGTAATGCGTAAGGTCTTGGGCGACCAATATCAATTCTTTAACGCCCTGTTCTGCCAAAATGACAGCCTCATCGCGAATAATTTCAATGGGTTTTGAGATTTGTTTACCCCGAATTTTTGGAATAATACAAAACGAACACTGATGGCTGCACCCTTCCGAAACTTTTAAATAGGCATAATGCGGCGGCGTACTTATTTTTCTGATAGTCAATGCCTCTGCGTAGACTTTGGCGTTCAAAAATGCCAACAGTTCCCGCAGAGAATCAACGCCGAAAACAGCATCTAATTCGGGAATTTCTTTTTGCAAATCGTCCGCATACCTCGCCGACAAGCACCCAAAAACTATTAACATTTTTATTTCGCCCCTTGCTTTTTGCTCCACACAATCCAAAATAGTCTCAATGGATTGTTCTTTTGCATCTTGGATAAATCCGCACGTATTAATTAGCGTAACGGGCAGCGGTTTCGGCGATTCGTGGCTTACGCGGAACGAATTTTGTTCCAACTGCATAGCCAACTGTTCCGAATCCACCCGATTTTTCGCACAGCCCAACGTAATGATATTAATGTCATAATCAATAACATTCATTTTATTCGTACCGGACCTCGCCATTACAAAATTTTCAAAAACAAGATGCATATTTTATTTTTTGCAAAGGTAGCATTTTTTTGGTTATTGCAAAATATTTTTCGCAGCACTTTAACCAGATTTTTAGTTTCTTAAGCAAAAGGATAAATTATATAAAAAAAAATTTTTTCTAAATGG
>Ga0099364_10006898_pt1 | contig 16393 bp, 14 predicted proteins | sample TergutTh196P3_FD_73070 | JGI IMG/M metagenome (GOLD analysis project Ga0099364, IMG submission 73070) | Microcerotermes parvus P3 segment gut microbial communities from Pointe-Noire, Republic of the Congo - Th196 P3 | ecosystem: Host-associated > Arthropoda: Insects > Digestive system > Gut ...
CTATTTTCACAAGGCGATAGCGAAAAAGATTTTCAACAACTTTTGATAGAATTTTAGAAAAAATACAACTGATTATCAATAAATTACGAAAACACAAAGGCTTCTTTATTTAAAAGATTGGACAGGTATGACATTATCAATATGGATAAGGATGTTACAGACAGATATATACCTTATAAAGAATTGGTTGAGCAATACAATAGAAACAAAATTTTGTAACATTAGAAAATTTCTTCAAAAGTATTGCCTTAACAAAATAAATTTGAAAAAATATCCGTTATATCGCTATGAGCAAGTTAGACAACACATTTCAAACAAGAAACCCCATGACCCTCTTACACACCTCCGACTGGCACTTAGGCAGGACGCTTTATTCGAAAAAGGAGCGACAGGAAGAGCAATTTGCATTTTTGGAATGGTTGCAGGCGACGATAAAAGAGCGGGCGATAGATTTGTTATTGGTCGCGGGTGATGTTTTTGATACTGTTTCGCCGAGTAGCGGTTCGCAAAAGATGTATTACGATTTTTTGCTCAAAATTCGTAATTCCGGCTGTGAGAATGTGATTATTGTGGGCGGGAATCACGATTCGCCAAGTTTTCTTAATGCTCCGAAAGAGATTCTTGCTGCTCTGAATGTTTGCGTTATTGGGAATGCGAACGAAGAAACTGATGATGAGATCGTTGTGGTTCGGGATAGTAACAAAAATCCTATTGCCATAGTGTGCGCTGTTCCGTTTTTGAGGGAGCGGGACATCAGTCGTTTTACAGAGGGCGAGACATATTCTGACCGCTCGACCCGTATTTCCGAAAGTATCAAAAAACATTACCAAACAGTCGCTGAACTTGCCGAGAACAAGCGAAACGAACTCGGCAAAAACATTCCTGTTATTGCCACAGGACATCTGTCGGTTATAGGAGGCAAGAGAACCGAAGATGATGGCGTGCGGGATATTTATATCGGAAACGTAGAATGTGTCGGAAGCGATATTTTTCCGCAAACATTTGATTATGTTGCACTTGGGCATCATCACATTCCTTCTGTAATACAGCACAACATTCGTTACTGCGGCTCGCCCATTCCGATGGGTTTTGGAGAAGCCGAACAGAAAAAATGCGTTTATGTAGTCGGTTTTGGAGAAGACGACCTCAGCATAGAGCGCGTAGAAATTCCTGTTTTTCAAAAGTTAGAATCTATCCGCGGCGATAAAGAGTTCATAGAGAAACGTTTAAGCGAACTGAAAAAATCAGACATTTCTGTTTGGGTTGAAATTATTTACGATGGGAACGAAGTTTTCCCCGATTTTACGGTTTGGGCAAACGAAAAAACTGCGGACAGCAAAATAGAGATTCTAAAACTTCAAAACAAACAATATTTATCCGAGATATTAACGTTGGAAGATGAAACGCAATCGCTTGATGAACTTGATACTTTTGATGTTTTTGACAAATTGCTCGAAAAAAACAACATTGCGACCGAACAAAAAGAGGAGTTGCAAAACTCTTATAAAGGGATAGTTATCGAGTTGAATATTGAAAATTGATGGCATTATGAAAATTTTAAAACTCAAGTTCAAAAATATAAACTCGCTGGCAGATGTCAATGAGATTAACTTCACCGAGCCGAGATTTACCGATGCCGGAATCTTCGCCATTACAGGAAAAACAGGCGCAGGCAAAAGTTCTATCCTTGACGCTATTTCGCTGGCATTGTTCGGAAAAACGCCGCGCGTGGAGATCACCGGACAAAACAACGACGTGATGACACGCGGCACCAACGACTGTTTTTCGGAAATCGTTTTTGAAGTCAATGGAAAACAATGGGTCTCGTCGTGGAAACAGGAGCGCACCCGCACAGGAAACCTCAAACCCGTTAATCGTCAAATTGCAGCGATTAACGGCGATATTGTTGCCGACCAGGTACGCAGTTGCGACAGCAAAATTATTGAAATCGTCGGACTCACCTTCGAACAATTTACCAAAGTTGTCATGCTGGCGCAAGGCAGTTTTGCCGCTTTTTTGCAAGCAGACAAAAACGAAAAAGGCGGACTTTTAGAACAAATAACCGGAACAGAAATCTATGGCGAAATCTCTAAAAAAGTCTTTGAACGAAACAAAAGCGAAAAAGAAAAATTAGACAAAATTCTACTCGAAATAGGCGCCATAAAAATCCTTTCGGAAGAAGAAATCGAAAAACTGAACCATGAAATAGCAGAGTTTGAAAAACAAAAACAACAACTTGACACCGAACTACAAACCATTGAAACGGCAAAAAAATGGCTGAATGACCTGTCCGGTTTGCAAAACCAAATCAACGATGCAAAGATAAAGTTTCCCGAATTAGAACACAATGTTGAAACGACAAAAACGGCTTTTGAACAAGCGGAAACAGCGCTAAAAGCGGCAAAAACCGAAAAAGAAAATGTAGAACCAACTTTGAAAAGCGTTAGAGAATTAGATACTAAAATCGCCGAAAAAGAGAAACAACTTGCACCTGTTTTGACGGCAATAGGCGGTTTGGAAAAAATGCAAAAAGAGCGGTCTCAAACGCTTAAAAAACTGAAAAATGATTTGGAAAAATCGCAACTGACGCTTACGGAAAAGCAACATTGGGCAACTGCAAATTCAAAATATGAATCGTTGACGGAAAATTATACTGCCATAGAAAACCAACACGCGCAAGTCGTCGAATTTTATAAAGATTTTGAAAAAAAACAGCGCGATTTTGTAACCGGACAAGACGATTTGGAGATAAAAATCGCAAATTGCAAAAAAACGCAAACCGATTTTACCGAAAAAGAAAACGCCTTTAACGAGAAGACCATAGCCCTTGAAACGAAAAGAAAGGAATTATCTGCGATGCTTTCGGAAAAAGAAGTTGAAGAGTTTCAAAAAGAAAAGGAGAATATCTATAAGTTTGGGACGCAAATCAGAAATTTGATTGATGTAGAAAAAAACCTTTCTCAAAGCATCACAGAGATAGAAAATCACAAAAACAACATTGTCCTTTCCGAAAAAACAGAGAAGGAATTATCTGCAAAGATTACGGAAAACAAAAAAACGGCAGAAAGTTTAGACAAACAGATAGCATTGCTTGATGAAAATATAAAATTTGCCAAAACAATTCAAAATTTAGACGAACACCGCAAGTCGCTCGAAGACGGAAAAGCCTGTCCTTTGTGCGGAGCGTTAGAACACCCTTTTGCCCGCGGAAACGAACCCAAAACCGGAGAGAAAGAGACAGAATTGGCAAATCTCAAAAAACAACTTCAAAATCTAACAAATACCGTTCTGCAAGATGAAAAAGCAGTAACAAAAGCGCTTTCGGATAGAGAAAATTCGTTGAAAAATCTACAAAAAGAAGAGACCAATCTCTCTGAAAATCAAGAAAAACAAAGCAAGGTTTTATCCGAACTCAAAACGTTACAACCGAATTTTCATATCGCCGACAGCGATGATAAAATCACTGCACTCGAAGAGATTCGGATACAAAAATTGAACGATTACAACCAAATCAACAGTGTCATTTCAAAAGCAACCGAAGTCGAGAAACGTATAAAAAAACTGCAAAACGAAGAAATTCCGCACTTGCAGCAGGAGAAACAAATAGCAGAAAAAGCAAAACGAGATGCCGAAACGGAAAAAAAGTTAACAGAGCAGCAAATTGAAAATACGCAAAAGGCGTTAACAGCAGCAGCAGAAAAACACAAAGAAAAATACAACGAACTTTTGCTGAAATTCGCGGAGTATGGCATTGAAACAATAGAGGCGTTGAAACAATGTCTAACCGATTGGAACACAAATAAAAAAGCGCTGGAAGAACTGAAAACGCAAATCGCTACATTGGAAAACGAACGCGCTTTGGCAGATGCCGAAAAAACAAATAATCAAAGTCAAATTGACGCAAAAATAGTTGAAAAACAGGACATTGAAACAGAAACACAAAAACTCTCCACAGAACGACACAATTTGTTCGGCAACAAGCAAGTAGAACACGAGGAACAACGCTTGGCAGATTTAATGGAAAAAGCAGAATCTAATAAAGCAGAAACAGAAAAGTCAAAAACATACGCTGCCACAGAACTTGCCAAAAATCAAGCCATCGTTACCGAAAAGGAGAAAGAATTGACTGAAAAAGAGACGAAAAAGATTACCGAAAAAACATCCGAAGCGTTGCAAAGCGAATTTGAAGAGAAGAAATTGCAAGCCGACGGCGTTTCTCAAAAAATCGGAGCCAATCGCCAAAGCCTGTTCGCAAATGAAGAGAATCTGAAAAATAGCGGCAAGAAGTTAAAAAACAAAGAATTACAGCAAGCCATCTGTGATAAATGGGCGCGTTTAAATGAACTAATCGGCTCGCAAGATGGCAAAAAATATCGCAACTTTGCGCAGGCGTTAACTTTTGAACAGTTGATCAAATTAACAAACAGACAGTTACAAAAAATGTCGGAACGGTATATGCTAAAACGGGTTGGCGACGCCTCGAACCCATTTGAATTATCGGTTATTGATAAGTTTCATAATTGTGAAGAGCGTACTGCCCAAAATCTTTCCGGCGGCGAAAAATTCATTGTGTCGCTCTCGTTGGCTCTGGGTTTGGCAAACATGGCAAGTAAAAATATGAAAATTGACACCATGTTTATAGACGAAGGCTTCGGAACACTCGATTCGGACTATCTTGACGTAGCGCTGGCAACGCTGTCGAACCTGCAAAATGAAGGAAAACTCATCGGCGTCATCTCACATCTGGCGGAACTGAAAGAACGCATCGCAACACATATCGAAGTCGCACCAAGCGGAAATGGGGTTTCGAGAATAATTTGAAATTGATTTTTTCAGAGAAAAAAGTTGTATCTTTGCAAAAAATATAATTTTAAAATATTATGGCTATTGTAAAACCTTTTAAGGGGATACGTCCTCTGAAATCGAATGTAAAAGATTTGGCATGTCTTCCTTACGACGTGATGAACTCGGAAGAAGCCGCAAAGATGGCGGAAGGGAAAGCGTGTTCGCTTCTGCACGTAACCCGCGCCGAGATTGACTGTCCGGCAGGGACAGACGTCCACAGTGAAACCGTTTACAACAAATCGGTCGAAAATTTCAAAAACATGCAAGCGAAAGGATGGTTGGTCAAAGACGAAGAAGCCCGTTTCTACATCTATGCCCAAACCATGGACGGACGCACGCAGTACGGCATCGTCGGCTGCGCCGCATGTAAAGACTACGAAGACGGCATCATCAAAAAACACGAACTCACCCGTCCCGACAAAGAAGAAGACCGCATGATTCTGACCCGCTACACCAACGCCAACATCGAACCGGTATTCTTCTCTTATCGCGCTGTTCCCGAGATAGACGCCATCGTCGAAAACATCGTCAAGAACCAACCCGCCGAGTATGACTTCGTTGCCGAAGACGGCTTCGGACACCACTTCTGGGTCATCGCCGACGCCGCAACGAACAAAATGTTGGAAACGCTGTTCGCCACCAAAGTCCCCGCCACCTACGTCGCCGACGGACACCATCGTACCGCCGCCGCCGCACGCATCGGAGCCGAATACGCCGCCAAAAATCCCAACCACACCGGAAACGAAGAATACAACTTCTTCATGGCTGTCCATTTCCCTGACAATCAACTCAATATCATTGACTACAACAGAACGGTAAAAGACCTCAACGGACTGACCGAAGCCCAACTGATAGAAAAACTGAAAGAAAACTTCGTCGTAGAAGCGTGTGGAGCCGACATCTATAAACCAGCAAAACTGCACGAATTTAGCATGTACTTAGCCGGAGAATGGTATAAACTGACAGCAAAACAAGGCACCTATAACGACAACGACCCTATCGGCGTCTTGGACGTTACCATATTGAGTAACTTGGTGTTAGACAGAATTTTCGGAATAGCAGACCTGAGAAGAAGCGACCGTATTGATTTCATCGGCGGCATCCGCGGCTTGGGAGAACTGCAACGCAGAGTGGACAACGGCAGCATGGCAGTCGCTTTCGCCCTCTACCCCGTCTCCATGAAACAACTGATAGACATCGCCGACACCGGCAACATCATGCCTCCGAAAACAACTTGGTTCGAACCGAAACTGAGAAGCGGACTTGTTATTCACGATATAAAATAACGTATAAAATTTATGAGCGGATTTTTTGGTTGTGCCTCACACGCAGAGTGTGTACCCGATGTGTTTTACGGCACCGATTATCATTCCCATTTGGGGACAAAAAAGGCTGGGATGGCTTTTTTCAATGGAACGGATTTTGTTCGTTCCATCCATAGCATTGACAATGCGTATTTTCGTAATAAGTTCGAACCGGAACTGCACGAGTTTGGAAATTCCAACATCGGCGTCGGCGTCATCAGCGACATGGAGTCGCAGCCGCTTACCATCACGTCGCACTTAGGACGCTATGCGGTGGTTACCGTAGGTCGTATTGAGAATCTCGAAGAGTTGTCAAAGCAGTTGCTGAAGGATAAAATCCATTTTGCGGAGTTGTCCGACTCGACTATCAATCCTACCGAAATCGTCTGTATTCTGATTAATAAAGGGAATACGTTTACGGAAGGTATTGAGAATGTGTACCGTAGCATTAAAGGCTCCTGTTCCTTTTTAATCCTGACTGCCGAGTGCATCTACGCCTGTAGAGACAAATTCGGACGCACGCCCATCATCATTGGGCAGAATCAATTCGGCTACGCCGTAGCTAGCGAGAGTTCATCGTTTTCAAATTTGGATTACGCCGTAGTGCGGGACATTGAGCCGGGCGAAGCCGTCAAAATATCGAAAGACGGATACGAAACCATCATCCAACCCGGAGACAGAAAGCAGATATGCGCTTTCCTGTGGGTCTATTACGGCTATCCCTCTTCCTATTACGAAGGCATCAACGTCGAAGAGATGCGCTACCGCTGCGGAGCGGCGCTCGCCCAAAGAGACAACCTGCAAGCCGACTTCGTTGCCGGCATCCCCGACTCCGGCATCGGACACGCCGTTGGCTACTCCAACGGAAAACAAATACCCTACAAACGTCCATTCGTGAAATACACGCCGACGTGGCCCCGCAGTTTCATGCCCCAAACACAAAACATGCGCAACTTAGTTGCCAAAATGAAACTAATCCCCAACGAAGCTTTCACCAAAGATTCAAAAATCGTCTTCATGGACGATTCCATTGTGAGAGGTACCCAACTGAAAGACAACATCATTAAACTGCGCGAGTGCGGCGTCAAAGAGATCCACATACGCATCGCCTGTCCGCCGATTCTATTCCCATGCTGCTTTTTGAATTTTTCCACCTCCCGCTCCTCTTTCGACCTCTTCGCCCGCAGAATCATCAAAGAACTCGAAAGCACCGATGACCTGACAGACAACGTATTGGCACCATACACCGATCCCGAATCGGAAAAACATAAAGCCATGATAGAGGCAATGCGACAAAGCCTCCAATTGGACTCCATCAAATTTCAACGCCTCAACGACCTTGTAGAAACAATCGGATTACCAAAAGAACAACTGTGCACACATTGCTGGGACTGTTCGAGTTATATGGAGTAATGAATATGAACACATTAGTAAAAACAAATTTTAATTTTCCCGGACAAAAGAGTCTTTACGTAGGAAAAGTGCGAGACGTGTATGATATTGACGGCAAATACTTGGTAATGATAGTCACCGACCGCATATCGGCATTCGACGTGGTATTACCGCGAGGTATTCCGTATAAAGGTCAGATATTAAATCAGATAGCATCCAACTTTTTAGACGCAACCGCCGACATTGTTCCCAACTGGAAAATAGCCACGCCCGATCCAATGGTTACTGTCGGCATGTATTGCGAGCCTCTAAAGGTTGAAATGGTGGTTCGCGGATACCTCACCGGGCATGTTTGGCGTGAGTACAAAGCCGGCAAACGCTCTATATGCGGCATCCCCCTTCCCGACGGAATGAAAGAAAATCAAAAATTTGCTCATCCTATCATCACCCCCACCACGAAGGCTTCGGAAGGACACGATTTGGATATTTCACGCGAGGAAATCATCGCCCAAGGCTTGGTAACAGAGGAAGATTACGTGCAGTTGGAAAAATACTCGTTGGCGTTGTTCGACCGCGGAACGCAAATGGCTGCCGACAAAGGACTCATACTTGTGGACACCAAATACGAATTTGGAAAACGCGACGGAAAGGTTTATCTGATAGACGAAATTCATACTCCCGACTCATCGCGTTACTTCTATGCCGATGGTTACGAAGAACGACTATATAAAGGTGAACCGCAAAAGCAACTTTCGAAAGAATTTGTGCGACAATGGCTCATCGAAAACGGATTCAGAGGGAATGATGGTCAAACAGTTCCAACAATGACCGACGAATATGTGAATCAGGTATCCGACCGATATATTGAACTTTATGAAAGCATCACAGGTGAAAAATTCCGAAAAGCCAACCTTGAAGATATGACTTCACGCATCGAACGGAATGTGGTAGGGTGTTTATCAGTACAACTCCTGTGAAATACTTTGTTCCGATAGGTTATTATCTGTGAAAATTCGTATCATCCGTGTCATCTGTGTTTTTTAGAAGCCGGTACGCCGCCGTATAAGGATTGATTTTCCCTTCCTGAATCTGTGTTTCGTAGCATTTCAGTTTCTCTTTGACGGTCTTGTTGTTGAAGAAGTTGGAGAGCAGGTTGTCTTTGATGGTTTCCGTCAGTATGGCTTGGTTTTGCATGTTGCGGCGGTGGTGGAAGTATCCGTTTTTGGTGGTTTCGGCGACGTAGTTGAGGATCATGTTCCATGTCTCTTCGATGCCTGTTTTTTCCAATGCCGACATGATGCCTACCTGCGGCGTCCATCCGCTTTCGGGTTTGGGGAAGATGTGCAGGGCGCTGCGGTATTCGGCTTGCGCTTGTTGCGCTCGTTTCAGGTTTTCGCCGTCGGCTTTGTTGATCATCAGGGCGTCAGCCATCTCCATGATGCCGCGTTTGATGCCTTGCAGTTCGTCGCCGGCGCCGGCGATCATCAGGAGCAGAAAGAAATCCACCATCGCGTGTACGGCGGTTTCGGACTGACCGACGCCGACCGTCTCCACGATGACCACGTCGAAACCGGCAGCCTCGCACAACATCATAGACTCGCGGGTCTTCTGCGCCACGCCGCCCAAAGAACCCGCCGAAGGCGACGGGCGGATAAACGCTTTCGCGTCGTTTGCCAAATCTTCCATCCGTGTCTTGTCGCCCAAAATGCTGCCTTTGGTGCGTTGTGAACTGGGGTCAATCGCCAAAACCGCCACGTTTTTGTTTTTTGCGGTCAAAAAAGTGCCGAAAGATTCGATAAACGTGCTTTTTCCTGCGCCCGGTACGCCGGTGATGCCGATCCTGATGCTGTTGCCCGTGTGAGACAGGCAGCATTCGATAATTTTCTGAGCCGTCTCGCGATGTGATGGCAAATGGCTTTCAATCAAGGTGATAGCCTTGCTGAGTACCACTCTGTTTCCCGACAAGATGCCGTCAACATAAGTGTCAAGGTCTAAAATGTCATTCGTCAACAAAAAACGCTTGGATATGTTCGGATTGACCGACGGAGGCTGCGGAATTGCCGTTTGCACCTTTAAGGCGGATTGATATTTATTGTTCTTATCCACGGTTATAATATTTGTACAGGGCTATTATTCAACTTCAAATATATTTCGCGGCAAATCCACGCATCGGTCGCCGCATAACGCCGCTGGGCTTCCGAGAGTTCGTAATTTTCCCAATTGCTGGTTTGTTGACTTTTGCTGATACGAAAACCGAGCACCAGCGCCGACAGTTTCTTCGCTCCGATGCTTTCAAAGCCAAGTTGGGTGCAATATGTATTCAGGTCTATGACGTTTTGGGAGGTGATGGAGTGAAGTTTATTGAGCAGGCGCACGTCGTCGTTGAGCGCTATGCCGACTTTGCATATTTCGGGTGATTCGAAAAACCGCACAATCTCTGGTGTAACGCCGGTTTTGTTGATCCGAATCAGAAAAACGGTCTTCTCGGTAGCAATCTGCAACAGGGAGACGGGATGTTTCTCGCCCCGTCTGAAACTCGGCACCGACTCTGTGTCAACGCCGCAAACAGGAGACTGCATGATGTGTTTCATGGCTTCGGCAACGCCGTCTTTATGGTTAACCATCACGATTACTCCCCGATAGCAGCCAACCGTGAGTTCGTTAAGTTCTTCGTTAGTAATAGATTTCTGATACATTTTTAAATTATCTAAAACGTTATTTTCCGAAAATTTACAACTCCATTTTCAGACGTATCTAAATCAGAGTCGCCATCATAAACCACCTGTCTTTTTACGAGCGTGTCTCCGAAAACCTTTTTCAAGTAATTCAGGTTGCCGGCAAATTCGGAATGAAAAGTTGCCGCCGATTTGATTTCGTATGCATGATATTGATGTCCAAATTGTTGCAGGATATCTATTTCGCGTTGTGATTTGTCTTTATAGAAGAATAGATTGTTGGTTTTGCCGGCATTGTAACGATTTTTCAAAAATTCCAACACCACATAGTTTTCAAAGATTGCTCCGCGTAAAGGGTGTGTGGTCAGTTGTTCCGGAGTTTCGATGCCCAGCAGGAAACAGACCACGGCGGTGTCGTAAAAATAAATCTTAGGCGTTTTCACGAGCCTTTTTCCAATATTCTGATAAAACGGCTGCAAACGAAAAACCAAATATGAGGCTTCAAGAACACTTAACCAACTATTGATAGTGTGATACGAAACGCCTACTTCGTTGGAGAGCGCTTGTGGATTAAGTTCGGTGCCGGTACGTCCTGCACAAAGTCGGATAAAAATCTGAAATCTGCTCAAATCTTTTACGTTAATCAATTGACGCACATCCCGTTCTATATACGAGTTATAGTATTGACGGCTCACATCGGCAGCGGGAATATGGTTTGCCCACACAGCCGGATAGCCGCCATTGAACAGCAAAGTGTCCGTTGGCAATTTCGCCCGCTCATCGCCTATTTCGTGCAACGACAGCGGCAAGAGCGCCAACGTCGCCGACCTGCCCGCAAGTGATTCCGTTACCTGTGCCATCAATGAAAAATTGTTGCTGCCGGTGAGAATAAAATTACTGTCGGGCAGTTCGTCCGCTACAATCTTAATGTATGGAAACAGTTCGGGGTAATGCTGCGCCTCGTCAATGATAAGTCCGTCGGCATACTGCCTGAGAAAAACTTCGGGCGAAGCCTCTATTATCCGGCGGTCGGTAACCCGCATCATGTCCACATAATGAAAGTCGGAAAACAACTTTTTGCTCAATGTCGTCTTACCGGATTGACGCGGACCGGTCAGTACAATAACAGGAAAATACGTCTTTAACCGTTTAATCTCGCTGTCTAACTCTCTGTCTATAAACTGCTTATTCATAATTCGGACAAAATAGAAGTCGTTGTTCTATTTTGTCCGCAAAGGTACGAATAGTTTTTGAAATAACAAACGTATTAAAAATTTTTGTACCTTTGCAATTCAAATAAAATAAGATGAAACGACTATTAATAGCCACCGGAGGCGGTGATTGTCCGGGTTTAAATGCAGTGATTCGCGCTATTGTCAAGCGTGCTTCCCACGAGAAAGAGTGGGAGGTGTTGGGCAGCATACAGGGGTTTAACGGAATTTTGTGGGAGCCGCAGGAGATTATCCGTCTGGATGAAAAAACTGTGGCGGGGATTCATTATCGGGGCGGAACCATCTTGGAAACTACCAACCGGGGTGGTCCGTTTCATTGGCCCTATCGCCAGTCCGACGGGACGTGGACGACGGCAGACCGCTCCGACGAGATGATCCGGCGATTGTCGTACATGGGCGTTGACGCCGTCGTCAACATCGGCGGAGACGGCTCGCAACGCTATTCGCAACAGTTGTTCGAGAAAGGGCTCAACATCGTCGGCGTCCCCAAAACCATTGACAACGACCTCTCGTGTACCGATGTTACTTTCGGCTTCCAGACGGCGGTGGAGGTGGTAACCGAAGCCATTGACAAATTGGTAACGACGGCACAAAGTCATAACCGCGTCTTCATCATCGAAGTCATGGGACGCGACGCCGGATGGATTGCTCTACACGCCTCTATCGCGGGCGGCGCTGAAATCTGTTTGATTCCCGAAATCCCATACGACGTCCAAGCCGTGAAAGAGGCTATCGAACGTCGTTTTGTGTTCGACCGTGGGTTTTGCATCATCGTCATCGCCGAGGGCGCCATGCCGCAGGGCGGAGATGTCGTGGGAACCTCCGGCGAAGAAGTCGGCAGGCAGCAAATACGTCTGCACGGAGCAGCCGCGCGACTGAGCGCCGAACTGAAACAGGCAGGATGTACCCACGACGTCCGTGAAACCATCCTCGGACACCTGCAACGTGGCGGCATCCCCATCGCCTACGACCGCGTCCTCGCATCGCAATACGGCATCAAGGCGTTCGAGTTGGTGAAAGAGGAAAAATTCGGACAGATGGTGGCGTATCATCATCCCAACGTGGTCTCCGTCCCCATTGCCGAAGCCATTGCCACGCCCAACTTAGTAACGATGGACAGCAATGTGTTGGAAACGGCACGCGGACTGGGGATTTGTTTTGGAGATTAATATGAGTAAAGAATCAAAACCGCACATCGGCATCTTCGGACGCCGCAACAACGGAAAGAGCAGTATCATCAATGCTTTGACCGGACAGGAGACCGCCATCGTCTCCGAACAGGCGGGGACGACGACCGACCCGGTGAAGAAGTCGTTGGAACTGCCGGGTGTCGGCGCCTCGGTACTCATTGATACTGCGGGCATTGACGATGTGGGCGATTTGGGAAAAAAGCGCGTCGAAAAGAGTTTGAAATCCTTGGAAACGATTGACGCCGCCCTGCTGGTGATTGCCGAAAACACCTTCGGAACGCCGGAAGAAGAACTGATTGCATCCTTCAAGAAACATCAAATACCGTTTCTTATCCTTCACAACAAGTCCGACCTGTCGCCACTTTCCGACCAACTTTCCGAAATGGTCAAAAGCAAGTACGACAAAGAGATTATCCCGTTTTCCGCTCATGCAAGTAATTCGGATATTTTGTTGCAGAAACTGAAAGATATCATCCCCGAAACGGTCTATCAGCGGAAATCGTTGTTGTCGGGAATCATCAACAGCGGAGATGTCGTCCTGCTGATAGCCCCCCAGGACAGCGAGGCGCCGGAAGGGAGACTCATCCTGCCGCAAGTGCAAGTCATACGCGATATCCTTGATAACGAAGCCATTGCCATCGTAACCAAAATCGCCGAGGCGGAGACTTTTTTGAAGAAGATGAATCCGAAGCCCGACTTAGTCATTACCGACAGTCAGGTTTTTCATCAGGTGAAACAGTTTGTCCCAGCCGAGATGCCGCTCACGGGCTTTAGCATCGTCTTGGCAAGTCAGCACGGGACGTTTTACGACTACCTGCAAGGCACGCCCACTATCGCCGAACTGCAAAACGACGACAACGTGCTGATTTTGGAATCGTGTACCCACCACGTTACCTGCGACGACATCGGACGGCACAAAATCCCCACATGGATGCAGCAGTTTACCGGTAAAAAGTTGAACTTCGATGTCGTGGCGGGTGTCGAGACCATCCCGCGTCCCATCACCGACTATGCGCTCATCCTCCAATGCGGCGGCTGCGTCCTGACGAAAAAACAAATCTTGGGACGTGTTACTCCTGCACTCGGACATCGCATCCCCCTCAGCAACTACGGCATGGCTATCGCCTTCATGCAGGGCATCTTCGACAGAGCCGTGCGCCCTTTTTTGAAAACAGATTAAAATGACGATTATATGGAATTGACGGTTTTTTCCGATACTCATTATATGCGGGAGGCGTTGAAAGAGGCGCATGCGGCGTTGCAAAAAGATGAAATCCCGATAGGCGCCGTGATAGTGTGCCAAAACCGCATCATCGCGCGGGCGCACAACCTGACGGAACAACTGCAAGACGTTACGGCGCACGCCGAGATGCAGGCATTCACCGCCGCGTCCGACTTCTTAGGCGGAAAATATTTGAAAGGGTGTACCCTCTACGTAACCCTCGAACCCTGCGTCATGTGCGCCGGCGCTTCCTACTGGACTCAGATAGAACGCATCGTCTATGGCGCCCCCGACCCGAAAAGAGGATTTCTAACCCTCGCCCCATCCATATTACATCCGAAAACAACCATTCAGGGCGGACTGCTGGCAGATGAATGTGGAGCGTTGTTAAGTGCATTTTTTAAGGGGAAACGGTACTGACTCGCAGGTAAACCATCTGCTTTCGCTATCGCAAATTCTAAAACAAAAAATTATTGTCTTTTATTCCTGTTCCGCGTAAAAATGAAAGAATGGACGATCTGTAAAGCCACTCGCCGACTGTAAACGGATAGTTGTTGTCTTCTACTTGTTGTTGTGCGGCACGGCTGTAATCGCCGTTTTACTTATTATATCTTCCAACATATCTCTTGCAAAAACTTCTCATAGCACTAGAAAATAAGTTTTAGCCATAATTTTTCACATTCTTATCCGTTTTTATTCTTAAATATAGTAAACCGTGTTCAAAAAATTACAAAATATCTTTTTTAACCGCAAGTTAGTCAAAAGCAGACGCAATACAACGCGTCCGGAGATTCGTCTGATGCCTTTTTCGGAGGCTCAGTATATCGGTCTGATAGCAGGGAATTCTTTACTTGGAAAAGATATCGAGGCGTTGAAGAGCATCTTGCAACTCTTTGACGAACAGGGAAAAACATATTTTCTGATAGCGCTTGGCAATGAAAAACGGTTTCCGGAGTTTTTGCTGAGCGTTCCCCATATCCTCATTACAAAGAAAGATTTGCTTTACGGCGGCGTACCGTCGGCGAAAGTGATGAAAAAACTAAAAACGCACAACTTCGACATGCTGATTGACATGAACCGGTCGCTCAACCAAACCGCCCTTTTCATTGAAGCGACGGCAACATCGACCCTGCGCATCGGAAAAGCAGACGTGGAACGAGAGCCTTTTGTGGATTTGATGATCGAATGGCGCGACACGGACAACGCTCTGCAATTTTTGGAAAATATCATCTTCTACCTCTCCATGTTGACAAAAAAATCAAATTAAAATAATAGTTGTAATGACGAAACATAAATTTTCAGGTACCGGCGTCGCCTTGATAACGCCTTTTAAAAGCAACAAAGAGATTGATTATCAATCGTTAGAGAAGATTATCAATCATGTTATTGACAACGGCATTGATTATATCGTAACCTTAGGAACCACCGGCGAAACGCCCACCCTGTCGCCTGCCGAGAAACAAGAAGTGGCACGCTTTACCGTTCAAACGGTCGCCCAACGGACACCGATAGTCGTCGGAATCGGCAGCAACAATACAGCCGAGACAATCAACGCCATCCGAAACTTCGACCTGCAAGGCATTGACGGGATTCTATCCATTACACCATATTATAACAAGCCCAATCAGGAAGGCATCTATCAGCATTACAAAGCGATTGGCGAAGCCTCTCCCCTACCGGTCATCGCCTACAACGTCCCCGGACGCACCGGCGTCAATATGACGGCTGAAACAACGCTACGCATTGCCGCCGACTGTCCTAACATCGTGGCGATAAAAGAAGCATCGGGCAATTTGACCCAGATCATGCAGATTCTGCAAAATCGCCCCGAACACTTTTTGGTGCTTTCGGGCGACGACAGCCTGACCTATCCCATGATGGCGCTGGGCGCCGACGGGGTGATTTCCGTTGCTGCGCAGGCTGTTCCGAAAACTTTTTCCGACATGGTTCATTTTGCATTAGACGGAGAGTTTGCTGCTGCCCGCCAAAACCATTATCAGGTACTCGACCTGATGGAAGCCCTCTTCGCCGACGGCAGTCCGGCAGGCGTGAAAACGGCGTTGCATCTTTCGGGACTTTGCGAAAACGAACTGCGGCTGCCATTAGTGCCGGTCAACGAAAAAGTGTTTAAACTGATACAACATCTTGTGAATGTGAAACATTGATTCAGTTATTAAAAATCCGTATCTTTGCAGCGTCAAAATTTAAAAATTTAAGAATTTAAAGATTTCATTATGAAAGAGGTGAAAATCCGCAGCATGATTTCTTTTGGCTGGGCGATGAAACGTCTGCTCCGTCAGAAAGCCAACTTTGAGGTGTTGGAGGGTTTTCTGAGCGAGTTGCTTCGCCGCAAAGTCATCATCAAGCACATCGGCGAGAGCGAAACCAATCAGGAAGAGAAAGACGACAAATCATACCTGTCCAATCTTTTAAATAAAGAAGCCTTTGTGTTTTCGTAATTTATTGATAATCAGTTGTATTTTTTCTAAAATTCTATCAAAAGTTGTTGAAAATCTTTTTCGCTATCGCCTTG
>Ga0099364_10006899_pt1 | contig 16390 bp, 14 predicted proteins | sample TergutTh196P3_FD_73070 | JGI IMG/M metagenome (GOLD analysis project Ga0099364, IMG submission 73070) | Microcerotermes parvus P3 segment gut microbial communities from Pointe-Noire, Republic of the Congo - Th196 P3 | ecosystem: Host-associated > Arthropoda: Insects > Digestive system > Gut ...
AATCACCATGACGTTGAGGTTGCGCCGGTGCTTCCTGCCGTCCAGCCCTATACGGACGTTTTGGGTCAGTATCTTGTTTTCCGTGAAATGCCTGTCCGCGTATTTCCGGTTCACGGCTGCGGCCTTGCCCCATTTGGCAGAGCCGTGTTCCTCGCGTGGGCGGGTGTTGCGCCGGGTGGAGAAATATATCCCGATGCCCATAGCGTAGGCAGCGATGAAAAAGAGGACAGTTTTCTGGCTGTCCTCATGCCACTCGATATGAAATGGGTCATTCATCGCCGCCGTGAATCCCTGCATGACCGCAAGCAGACCGCCAGACGCGAACGGCGCGACAAGCAGCGCCGCCCACACCGCAGGGATCAACCCAAATACGCACAGGACAATGGCTTGCTTAGGATTATCGCGCTTCATTTCGCATCCTCACCTTTTTGACGGGGGCGTTCAGGATTTTGAGGATAAGGTCGCCTGTGAAGTCAGCGGGCTTTTCCTCCGCGATCTCCCTGTTCCGCATATCGTTGAGGGCGGTGATGACCGCCCCTTCCTCGTAGGCGTCGAGGCCGACAATGCGCTTTTCATCTTTTGACGCAAACATCATCTCGCCTCCTGCTTCCTCGCCGCCTTCTGCGCCGCGTCAAGCTGCTTGGCCATGCGCCCTGCGATATTGTCCGCCGCTTCGCGTATAGACGAAAGCTCCTGCTTGATCTGCTGCGGCTCAAAACCCCTGAACATGGACGGCGCTGACGCGAATTTGAAACCCTGCGTATCCACGTTGTATTTTTTGCAGAGGATATATGCCGCGCAGTACGCGGTAAATTCAGGGTCGGCGGTGTTGTTTTCGTTGCGTTCAACCTCGGCATATGAAAGCTCCTGCGCCACGCTCCTGAACGTGTCGGCAAACTCCATGCCCTTGCGGACGAAAATTTCACCGGTCTGCGGGTCGGTGTATGCGCCCAAATCGCCGGAAAGACTCTCCACACCGCTAATCTTCATGGGCGCTTTGTGGATGAGCGCCTTCAAAAGCAGTCGGTTGTCATAATCTGGCAGCGGGGCGGTTTTAACTTTCCGGTCGTCCACCTGAGAAATGTCGAATACCTTTTTGATGTTATAGCCGATCCCCGGCGTCCCGTCCTCTTTTGTGTATTCATGCGGCTCCAGAATGGATATGCCGGTCTGACCTGGTTTTACGAAACCGCCTTTTTCTTTCCAGTTGTCAAAATCACCGAGTCTGGTAGCTTCCGGCTTCTGCGCCAGAATCAGCAAGGCGTTGACCGCGCTGTAACGGTCGAAGCGGCTCTGTACGTCAAGGTATTGCTGAAACCTTCCACTGTCGCCCGCCGCTTCAAGCGCGGTGCTGTCGGACAGGGCGAACACTTCGTCGCGCTCCGTTTTTTTCTTGGCGGCATAGTCCTCTTTGGAAAACTGGCTGCTTTGCTGCTGCCCCTCGGTTGGTGCGTTGCTCAGAAGGTCGTCATAGTTGTTCATTTTATCTGCTTCCTTTCGATTTTTTGGATTTTGGTTTATTGTTTTGCGGTTGTTTGTGCATTGTCATCGTCGGCGCGTTTTTAGGTCTGGCTGTTTCCGGGCGGTCGCCGCGCTTTGGAGTGTCGGATTCTTTGGCTTTCCGCGCCGCCGTTATCTCCCGCAGTTCCACTTTCACGGACGGTTTACTCGAAATAGCTTTTTCGGGCGTCTCTCTGCTGCCGGAGGTAGGCTCTGACGGAAGGGGCGTCGGCGGTTCGCTTCTGCCAAAAGGGGGGCTGTCCGGCTGCTCCTTTCCCGCCATCTCAGGCGTTGATTTTTCCGCTTCCGCTTTGCTCGGCTCCGTTATTTCCGCTTCCGGCGTGTCCGGCGCTGTCTTGCCCTCGTCAGTACCCAATAGTTCGTCAAGCAGTTTCTCAATATCGTCTTTGTCTGGGGCTTCCGGCTCCGCGCCTTCCGGTATATCATCAAGAGTTTGTTCGGAGGGCGTGTCCGCCGTCCTCTCCGCCCTCTCAGCGACGATTTCGCTCTTAATCCTGCCCCTGTCAACCGTGGCAAATTTGAAGCGTTCCGCCAAGCGGCTGATTTTTGGCGAATCCTCGGCTTTGACGAAAATATCGCACAAGCCGTCAGGATCGTTCTTTGTGTTACGCAAGACGCAATAGACAATGCCGTAATCCTTCGCCCCCTGTATGAATTTCTGCAAGTCGCTTTGCTTGACTGAAAAAATGTCCAACGCCTTGCCGGATTTCAGCATAGAGTTCAGCCGCGCTTTTCCCTTGATTTTGAGGTTTTTATCATTGTTTTTCAGCGCGGCGATCAGCATTACGGCTATTTCCTTTGCCGCCGACCCGGTTATCCGTGCGGCAACCTCGACGCCCTCCAGACTCATTTTGACGATCTGTTCAGCGGCGTCCCCTGAATAGTTCATGGCTCGTTCTCTCCTTTACTTTGGGTTCTTCATCTTCCCGCGCCCGTCGCAGTTTATCCTTAATCTCTGTGGAGCGCGTTTCAATGTCATCGCATAACCTCACCTCCCAGCGTAGTTCTCCAAGCTGGCCGGACAAAGCGGCGATCTCGGCTTTGGCCTCTGCCAGAGCCCCCTCGTCCTTAATGCTCCGCGCACGGTAGCGCAAATGCTTCCGTTGGCTGTAAAGCGTATTGATTTGTGCGGTCAATCCCTCCTTGTGGGCTGTTAGCTGCTCAACGGTGTCTATACCGTGCTTCACCAGCAACCGTGTTTCCCGTGAGATATTCTGGACAAAACGGATGTCCTCGCGGAACAGGAAATATACGCGCTTGGGGTTTGGCTCACGTTTCTTCGGCAGGACGCCCATGCGGTAGAGGTAATAAAAATACAGGGCGCGAAGCCCTGTCATGCGGTTGACCTTATGAAGCGTTCCAATGAACCTTATCTTCTTCGGTGTCGGGTCGGGCGGTATGATATGCCGCTCCGGGTACTTCTGCGCCAATATGCGCTTCCTTATATTTTCTATGGTATAGCCGTCGCCAAAATTGCGCTTTAGCTTCAGCCCACGGTCTTTGCCTTCCGCGCGTAATGTGATGTCCTGCCCGAATTTCACATGGTAGCCCATTTTTTTGATGTTGTCCCAAAACTGCCGCTCAGTCATGGATTGCCGGATTGCCGCGTCCACGTCGGTTTTTATCATGCTCCGGTAAGTCGGTTCGCCTTTCTTTTCGGCATTCCACTCGGCATAATGCTTGGACTGCCCGCGCATGGGTTCCTCGATGACCGACAGGCTGTACTCGCGGCACAGGGTATCGGAGGTCTGGCGCATTTTCATATATGTGGCGGTGCAGTCGTTGTATCGGTAGCCGTCCATATACGAAACAGAATTGATGACATAGTGGTTGTGGATATGGTTCTTTTTATCCAAATGCGTTGCGACGATTACCTGAAAGCGATCCCCCCACAACTCCTGCGCCATTTTAATACCAATTTCATGCGCCATGTCCGGCGTGGCCTCGCCGGGGGCAAATGACTGATAGCCGTGGAACGCGACTATGCCATCCTCCTTGCCGTATTTCTTCTTAGCCGCCATCATTTCGGCGCGGGCGGTTTCAGGTAGGCAGTTGATTCCTGTTACATAATTCCGCTTGATTTCGGCGCGTTCGTCGGATATCTGCGTCTTGCTGCTCTGCGCGGCGTAGTCGATCACGTCCGAAAGCCCCTGCGTCTGCTCCGCCGTCATGCCTTGTTTTTCGTAAAACGCGGGGTTTTCGGTTTTCTCCGGGTTCTCCACATAGATGACCACTTGGCCGAGCCAGCCCTTTACGCTCCAAATGGCCGTTACCGCCACGGTTATTCGGTTTTCCTCTCTATTTTTCTGGGCAGCATGACGGCGTTGGTGATTTCCACGACGGCGGTTTTCAGCATGGCGGCGTTCTCGTCGTACCGCTTCACGTCCAGCGCATTCAGTGTATGCGCTTTCTGCGCGATCTGGTTCAGGTTCACGCCGATATAATGAAGCTCCCTCATCATGGCGAAATAGTCGGGCGGCGGCGCGTCGGTGGGGGCGTGGTCGCTAATCAGGCAACGGATATACGCTTCTTGGGACATGCCCGATTTCTTGACGCGCTTTTTAAGGTGTTCGGCTTCTTCTTTGTCGAGCCTTATGATGATTTGAATATTGCGTTTACGCATAAGCGATGATCTCCTTTCCGGCAGGGGTTTCAGGGGCGAAGCGCCCCTGACAAGCGGGTGAGGATGGCCGAGGCTATCCGAATCCAGTGCTTGCTGATAGAGCGTATTTTCTAAGGGTCGCGTTTCTATATGGTTTCATCTCTCAAAGTGACGTTCCGGTTTTGGCTTCGCTTTTTGCGCTTCATCGAGCCGGATATCCTCGTATTCGGTATCTTTGATAAATGCACCACCGTTCATGATTGCGTCAACGACTTCGCCCGTATCAGGCTGATGGTTGGAGTCAATGGCGATGCTCCCGTAATTGATTTCCTTGAACGAAAAAGTGTACTTCATAATGTTTACCTACCTTTCATAATCTCTGTAATTTGTGTAGAGTGTTTCAAAGACCACTCCTTTGTAGTCGGAAGCGTCAAGGACGTAATCGCTGTTCCTGTATCCCTGCGCCGCGACCTGTTTTGCCTCCGCCATGCTGTTTGCTTCCACGTTGACGACCCTTTCCAGCGTTTCGCGGATTCTGACATTGTATTGGCCCATGCGGTTTACCTCCTTTCCGGCACAAAAAATGCGCCCACCTTTTGGGGTGGACGCCCTGTGCCGTAATGTTTTGCACTATTCCAGTTCGACGCTCAGATTCCAACTGCGCGATTTCGCGTCACCTCGCGTGTGTTCTTTTACCTCGGCTGCTCTGCCAGCGCTCATAATCCGCAGTCGCCGTGGAATATGCGGAAGCGCAGGCGTTTTTTGCCGTATTAGGCAGATAATCGGTACGCTGGCATTTCTGTTTGTGGGCTTCGTCTTTCTGCGCGTGATATGGGCTGGATAAAAACGCCCGGATCATAGCGTCCGGGTCTGCGTTGCACCAATAGGCCAGCTTGTTCATCAGCGCGATGTCATCGGCGCTTTCGTTGCTGTTTCGACGAGTTCCAGCCCATAATGCCGCAAACACTTTGTCGCGCCCCAGCCCCATACGCAAAAAGCGTTCCTGTCCGTCGTCCGGCATTGGCGGGGGGATGCGGACAACCTTTTGCGCCGATGCGGGTAGCAGGTATTTGTCATGGATGGCCTGCAATTCCGCTGTCCGGGTTTCAATGCCTTTCGCATTTCCGAAAACGTCGCCGGTAACGGTGAAATACCGCCCTTTGTTATAAATCTCCAGAAAGTAGTCCTTTTTCCTGTGGCGCGTGATGTCCGCGCCGGGTGCTGCCACAAAGATGTGAAAGCCGGTCTTGCTTGGGCTGATCTCGGTATAAGAGGAGAGTTTACCCACAATCTCCAACACTTGCGGCATAAGCTCACCTCCGTCATACACATTGTCTAAATCGACGCCATACACGTCGCCGTCAAATTCGTAGCCGATTCCATGCGCCAGACCGCGCTCTACGCACTCAACAGCGGGTTGATAGCTGCCCCATGTTTTGCTGATGCCAGCCTTTGCGGGCGACGGCTTGCCTGACAGAAGGCTTGCCGGGTTAAATGGAGCTTTCGGCGGTGCGTCCCGGATGCCCCAACAAACCCAATTCGGACGCTGTTTCAGCATGGCGGGAATGTTGTCATATAAATAAATATCAGATATTCCCCCTGTATTTCTCTCAGGTGCGGAACACGGCATAAACGCGACAACGACATTGTTTTCGTATATTGGCGCATAACAATCTCCTGTCTGCAAATAAATCCCATCCATCCCCGCACCACCTTTATAGCTGCCGTCCACGTCCTTTTCGCTCTCCAGAAGAACGGTACCGTCAGCCAGTAAATATCCGGGGATCATGCGGCGTCTGCTTTCGGGAAAGCCATAAGGGACTTCGTATGACACTACTTTTATGCTTTTGCTCATATGCGCTCACTCCTTCAAAATAGAAAAAGCCCCCGGTTCAAGCCGAGAGGCTATGTATCCCTGATTCCACAGCAGACCCAATTTTGTTACTGCTTCAACATGTCGGGTATATTTTCGCTAATAAATGCCATTATATTTTCTCCCTTCGAAAATTCTAGAATAATATTGAAATCACAACTGCTTGATAGTAAAATAAAGCAAGCAGAAAAGAGGGCAACAACTATGCTGGCTTTTATCGACATCTCAGGAGATCCATATTCGGAACCAGAAAAATCCCCTTGGATTGCGACTCATATCATTTGTATCAGAAAAAGATCGATTTATGATATAACCGCAGCCCTTTTCAGAAATAAAAGGGACATTTTGGCAAATGAGTACATGGAAATGAAGTCAACCGACTTTGTTAATAAGAGTACCTTGGATCATCCGTTTTTGGACAAAGCGAAGTTTCTGCAAATCGTTATTGAACAGTGTATTGACCATGCTGATTGCAAACACGCCTCGATAGTGTTCAGCAACACAGGAAAAAACAAGAAAAGCGATGATAACCGCCTTCCCAAAAACTATATCGACGCTTTGTGGAGGATAGAAGTCATTGCAAGAGAGTGGCATGTAGATGACATCGTTGTGGTGATTGACAATAATGCCCGAAAAACTGACAGAAACCTCGCCTTTGCATTTAACAACTACATTTACAGGTCCAGCGGCGGGAATCAGCTAAAACACATTTTACCGGTTCCGATATTTGCGGACTCGGAGACAACGGCTGGGCTACAATTAGCTGATATTTCTGCGGGAATAATGCGGAATTATCATTTGAACTCGCTTGGCGGCATCCAAACGCCAAGTTCAATGTTTCACAAAAAGCTCATAGAGTATCACTCAATCATAAAGGCTCGTTCAATAGACAGGCGAATTGGCGGCTACAATGTAAGCGGTATTCTTTGCGCTCACAATGATTATTCAGTTTAGCCAATCATACGCATTTGAGTCATTTTTGTAAAAATCGTAAAAATCGTAAAAATTGAGGATTTTGCATTGACAATTCAACAGAAATGCATATAATTAAATTTAGCTAAGGAAACATCCTTGTTTCTTGTATGCGCCTTCTCAGCGCTCTTAGCTGCATAAAAATAATGAGGAATTTGCTTGAAGCCAATTCCTCTTATTTTTATGTAATTCTTCACCGGACTCATCTCCGGTCCTGTTGTAGCGTGTGAGCAAACACCTTTTTCAGATTGCTGCTTTTGTCTTTAAATGATGTATCCAGTATAAATAATACGGCTGGAATATCGAGGTCGTTTTGTTAAATGAAGCCTTGTCAGCCCGTCATCACGCCAACCAGATAACCGACTGCATCTTCCAAGCTTTTGACTTCCACTCGGTTAAATGACGAATCATCAAGGTAGTACTTATCTCTACCGGTTTGGAACTCCACAATGACACCCTCAAAGTTTAGATTGGCGTAATACCCCATCATATTCAAGTATGGTGAAATTTCATCAGAATTGCCGGTTGCGCTTCTTCCGGTGCCGGCTTCGTTGCTTGTCGCAAAATCACAAGCCATTGAAATATCTTCGTTGTCATGGTCGAATGCTATAAAGCTAAAGTCGTCTTCTGTTGGATAAAAAAGCCAATAACCTGCTGCTTCTAAATCATTTGCAACATCTTCCCAAGCGAACGATTTTTCATGTTTTGCGTACATCATAAAGAACTCAGTAAAAAGCTCGGGGAATACAGGCGCATCTATTTGGAAATCATCAATCTCTGTTTTTGCCTCATCGGTCAGCGGTTTTGGGGACACCAAAGACTGAGTTGCTGGTTCTTCTGCCGTCAGGGGTGTTCTTGGTGCGCTTTCTACGCTTGGGGCGATGTTGCCTTTGCAGCCCGCCAATGTAAGCATTGCTGTCATAATCAAAATACATATTCTTCTCATTGGTTCCCTACCTTCCTCTGCACTGAGGATATGCAGCCGTTTAGCGGACACTTTCATATATGGAATAATTGTACATCAAAGAAACGGAAGTGTTCAATAATCGTTTGTTTTCAACAGAATGCAGACGAATGGTGCATTATTGCCATGTTTTTCTGTGTACAAATCGAACATCTCCACTATGGCAATCAAAAATACACATAAATTGTTCAAATGAATCGGCTCTTTTATTTCAGCAGTTTGTATGCAATAAAACACTGAAATGTCAAAATATCAAAAGCGGCGTCGGTTTATTATCCAACGCCGCTACTTATTCGCTGTTTTTTGACTTGATTTTCGCATGTTTATATCTGTCAGCAGCCTTTTACTCTGCCGTTAGCCTATGCTAATCCATAAATCCTCATCACTGCGCCAAACCTTTGGGGTTTTGTCGTTTGTGATGAAAGGCTCTAAGAACTTTTCGAGGTATGAGTATACGCTGCTAAATTCAGGCTTACCTATGATTCCGCGCATTTTTCCGTAGGCATGTTCGAGGTCGGCGCGGCGGGTCAGGAAAGAGTCAAAGGTACCAAGCGCTCTCTCAGCCTTTTCAAGAGCGGAATATATGTCTGCTGTGCTTATTTCCAGACAATTAGCTAAAGCATAAACGTCCAGTACGTCTTTAGCTCTCCTGAATATGCGTTCGCCTGACAGCACCGATATTTTGTCGCACAGCACCGCATCCGGCAACACGCCGCGAATGGCTATCTCGCCGTAGTGATAAATCCTGTGACCGATTACCGGTTTTATGGTTATGTCCATTGAGATGATTTTAACGCCTGAGTCAGCGTCTATGAGACGTATGCCCGCTGATTTTCCGGGTGCGTAGGTTCGTTCTGGTTCGGCGTATATCGCTCCGCCAAACTGAATAAGCGAACGGTTAATCACTTCCGTCAGTTCAACCATTGTCGGAGGTTCCCCGATCCAGTTTGCGTCTATATCGTTTGTCGGTCTTTCCAACTCAGCGTAGCTGTTTTCCTTTAGAATGAGTTTCGTTATCAGAGCGCCCTTGAATACAAGCGGAGCGTCTACGCCGGATAATCCACCGATAACCTGATACATCAGATGTTCCTGTTGCTGCTGTTCTGTCATGGTCAGCCCTCATTATAGTAATCTACTGCCCAATCCTTTACGGAATCAAAGACTGCCAGATTTTCCGGCTTGATCTCAAGACCTTCAAAACTATCCCCGTGGCTATGATAGTATGTACTAAGCGCCTCCACAAGTGGTTGCTCGTCAATGTTATCGAAATCAGCCAACATGTCATTGATCGTCTGGTTGACAGAGGTGTATCGCAAATCGCGGAAGCTTGCTATACCGAGGTCGTCAAAAGTGTCAACTATCCGATAATTGACATTTTCAAATTCGCCGGGTTCCTTCGCGTATACGTCAATCCGCCTCTCATTCAGATAACCTACAAACAACTCCAAGCACTCAAGAGCCGAGGTATGGCAAAGAATCCACTCCCGACCTCCGGCTACCGCTTGTAACCATAGCTTATTTCCGCGAAAACATCCGCTTGTTTGTGTGTTCATACGGTAGTCGCCTCCTTGTAGTAGAATGATTGCTTGCACATAGCGTTTAGTAACTGTTTATGGGCTATATTACCACTTTATTTGCGTTTCTGTCAATACGAGGCAGTCGCATCTGACAGCCAAAACCCCTGATATGATTGGGGCGACGCTGTTTTGCACCAGTGCCGCCCCTGCAAATCCTTTTGTGCTGTTATATCGCTCCTATCATTTTCAGATAGGCAAAGCCGTCCGTGTGTCCGCGAAAATAGATTTGCTTGCGCTCCATGTTCTCCATGCTGTTTTTTAGGCTGAGATAACGTGCAAGCGCCCTGTGTTCCTCCGCTGTCAGGCTGACCTCTCCCTCTGTTTCAGTTATTTGCTTGATAATTGTAAAATCATCCAGCAGCTTGTTAGATTCACGCCACATTTTTGTGTATTCGACATCGTTATCGCGCAGATCCGTACATGTGTTGCTGTCGATTTCTTCAAAGAGGTGGTCAAGCCGTTCCGCGAGATTATAGTAATCGTCTTTTGCCATGTGAACACCCTTTCCATATTGAGTATCGTTAAAATAACTCCTGTTTCCGAAAACCGCAAATGTGCGAATTTACGTTTTTCACATCACCGTTCCCATGCCCGTTCCCGCTGCGGAGGTTCAAAGTCGTTCTCGTCCGGCTCAGCGTCGAGGATTTCGCGGTCTTTCTGATCCATGTTGAGCAGGATGTTGAGTTCTTTCAGCCGCGCCGATTTGTCGGCGTATTCCTGTTCTTGCGGGAACGCCCTGTCCACCTCGCCTTTGGCGGCTTCCAACTGTGTCTGCGTTTCGGCAAGTTTGCTTTCGCAACTCCGGAGAAAATCCGCAAGACCTTCAAGCTTGTTGTCAAGGCGGGTGATGTTGCCGTGGATGTCCGAACCGAGCCTAACATCGTGTGTCAAAGCGCCCCTGAGAGATACCTTATACTCCTTTTCGAACGTATCATAGGACAATTCCATCGGGAGGCCGCGATATTCGCCCATCGGCACGGGGTCAGGCGAGGTCATTGCTTGGCAGGCTTCTATAATCGCAACGCCCGCTTCCTTCTTTTCGGCAAAAAGAATCCCGCCTATTATCATGGGCGGGAATGCGTCTTTGTCTTCCGGGGTGTTTCGCTCAATCGTCTGTATATCCTCCTTGTACCCTGCTATCCGCTCGGTCAGCCGTTTTATCTCCTGCGGGTACTCTTTGAGGATTTTGTCCTCCAGAGAGTATTTCTGGCTCAAATGGCTTGCTTGGAGGATTTTGAGTTTGTTCACTTCCATTTCAAGCTGGCATTTCTCTATGATGAGCGGGTTGCCCGTCGCCAATGCCTTTATCGCCGCATACGACAAAGCCTGCTCATCGACGTCCTCGGCGGAGCGCACGGGCAGTTTGCTTGTCATGATCTGAGCGATGAATCTCTGCTTATTCTCGACAAGCTGATAGAGGTAACTATCGAACGTACCCTCCGTGACGTACCTGAAAATCTCAACTTCGGGGTTTTTGTTGCCCTGCCGGACGATCCTGCCAAGACGCTGCGCGAGGTCTGAAGGCCGCCACGGGCAATCCAAATCATGCATGGCAATCAGCTTGTCCTGCACGTTGGTCCCCGCCCCCATTTTCTGCGTGCTTCCTATCAAAATGCGGATTTGCCCCTTGCGTACCTTTGCGAAAAGCTCCTTTTTCCTTGTCTCTGTGTCGGCGTCGTGAATAAACGCGATGTCCTCTGCGGGGATGCCTTTTGTGATCAGCTTTTGCTTGAGGTCGCGGTAAACGTCGGTAAACACAGCAGGGGAATCCGCGCCGGGTTCATCGTCGTTGCGGCTTTTGCCGTACGGCGTAGATAGGTCGGAAAATACAAGCTGTGTCAAGCGTTTGTCCTTGTGTTCCTCCCATAATCGGAATAAGTTGTCCGCGCATGTCGCAACTTTGCCTTCCGGGTCGTCGGGCAGCATAGGGTTGATGATTCGCTGGTCAAGCGCCAGCTTGCGCCCATCGTTCGTCACCTTCAGCATATTGTCCTCTGCGGGGTTAACGTCGCCGCCGCGTATAGCTTCGGCGCGTTCGGCAAGGTCAGCGATCATCTCCTTCTGCCATTGACTCGGCTTTATGACTACGGTGTGGAAATTCGCCTGCGGCACAGGGAGGTCGAGCATATCGGCGGTCTGGATGTCGGCAACCGTCCTGAACATGCTCATAAGCTCCGGGAGGTTATGATACTTGGCAAACCGGGTCTTTGCCCTGTACCCCGTACCCTCCGGGGCAAGCTCTATCGCCGTGACCGTTTCACCGAACGTGGAAGCCCAACTGTCAAAATGCTGCAAACCGTTCCGCACGAGGCTTCCATACTGCAAATACCGCTGCATTGTATACAGCTCCACCATGCTGTTCGATATGGGCGTACCTGTGGCGAAAACCGTGCCGCGCCCGTCCGTGATCTCGTCAAGGTATTGGGTTTTCATATAAAGGTCGGATGATTTCTGCGCCTCCGTTTGCGCGATTCCGCCCACGTTCCGCATTTTAGTCATGAGCATCAGATTTTTGAAATAATGCGCCTCGTCAATGAAAAGCCTGTCAATGCCGAGTTCCTCAAATGTGACGACGTCATCCTTTCGGCTTTGGTCGTTCAGCTTGGCAAGCCGAACTTCAAGGGATTTTTTCAGGCGTTCAAGCTGCTTGACGGTGTAGCGTTCGCCCTTGTTGCGCTTCGTTTCTTCGATAGCTTCCAAAAGGTCGTCTATCTGCCGCTGGAACAAACGCTCCTGACGCTCGACCGACATGGGTATCTTTTCAAACTGGCTGTGGCCTATGATGACGGCGTCGTAGTCGCCGGTTGATATCCGGGCGCAAAACTTCTTGCGGTTCTTGGTTTCAAAATCTTTGCGCGTCGCCACGAGTATGTTTGCCGATGGGTACAATTGCAAAAACTCGCCCGACCACTGTTCCGTGATGTGATTCGGCACGACGATCAGGCTCTTGCTGCACAATCCCAGCCGCTTGGATTCCATCGCTGCGGCAACCATCTCATAGGTCTTGCCCGCACCCACTTCATGCGCCAATAAAGTGTTGCCTCCGTACATGATATGGGCTATCGCGTCGATCTGGTGTTTCCGCAGTTCGATTTCAGGGTTCATGCCTACAAAGTTTATATGGCTCCCATCGTACTCGCGGGGGCGTATGCTGTTGAACCTTTCGTTGTATATTTGGCATAGGAGTTCGCGCCGGTCGGGGTCTTTCCAGACCCATTCCTCAAACTTGCCCATGATGATCTCCTGCTTTGCCTGCGCTATCGCTGTCTGCTGCTTGTTCAGGACGCGCTTTTCTTTACCAGCCTCGTCATATACCGTGTCAAAAACCCGCACGTCGCGGAGGTTCAGGCTGTCCTCGACGATTTTGTAGGCGTTGACGCGCTGTGTCCCATAGGTGTTGAACGTGTGGATGTTGGAGCGGTCTGCGTTCTTTTCCGTGACAGTCCATTCGCCGGAGTAATTGGAATAATGCACTTTGATTCGGTCACGGGCATAGCCGGAGGTCTGGAGAAGCTGGTACATAAACTGCTGCACAACGTCCTCCGGCAGCCACGTCGCGCCGAGCCTCACGGATATTTCAGCGGCGGTCAGGTCGGGCGGCAAGACCGCTTCAAGGGCGCGGACGTTGATTTCCAGCGACGGGAGGGCAGCGGCGGCGGCTCTGGCCTGCGCCAGCTTCTCCCGGACGTTGCCTGATAGGTATTCGTCTGCGGTGACGTAGGTTTGCTCCTGCGACGCAGCCATGCCGACGTTCAGGAAGATGACGCCCTCCAACTCTGCAATCAGTGCGTCCTCGCCCATGCCGGTCAATTCGCTCATATACGCGAGGTCTACCCGCGCCTTTTCGGATATGGACAGCGCCAATGCGTCGCTTGCTGTGTCGACGCTGGCAACGGGGATATGCGGCCTGATGGTGCGCTTTGTAAAAATGTCGGCTTTGCGTTCAAGGTCGCCGTTCTCGTCGAGCACTTCAAGCGAACACAGCAGGCAGTATGCGCTGTCCTGCGAGAATGCAATGCTGTTGCCGCGAGAGTTTATCAAACCGTATTTCTTAGTAAAACTGTCATACAGGCGGTTTAATTTTGCCTGCTCCGCACGGATGTCGGCGTCGGGGTAACTTTCTGCCTGATATTCAATGATGGTGCGGACGCACTCGCGGAGTTCAAGCAAGCCTTTGACGCGGTTCTGCGCCGTGACCGGCAACTCCACGGGAACCATGCGGCTGTCCTGACGGTAATATATCTGCCCGTCATATATAATGTAGCTGAAATTGCGTACATTCGGGTCGGCGGGGATGGAGTTGTCTTCTTCCGGCTCGTCGTCGCCGCGCTCGTATTCGGTAATCTCCGCATGGATATCGGTGATGGCTTCGGCAAGCGACTCCGAGAGGGTGGCGTCGGGAAGCGGCAGGCAAGTAGTGGCACTATCTATGCCGTACTTGTTGTTCATGCGCTCATCAAGCGCCATTATGCCGAGTATCATATCGGGATGCTCGGCAAAGTAGCTGTTGACAGGGATTCCGTCATCGGTCTTGCTGAGATGTACCCAGTCCGGCTCTATGTCGATAATGCGGTCACGCTTTTGCAAAAATATGATGTCGGTGGCAATCTCCGTTCCGGCATTTCTCTCAAATGCGTTGTTGGGGAGGCGTATCGCACCAAGCAGATCCGCCCGCTGCGCGATGTATTTGCGGACTGCGGGGTTCTGCTTGTCCATCGTCCATTTTGAGGTTATGAACGCGATTACGCCGCCCGGCCTGACTTTATCCAAAGTCCGCGCAAAGAAATAATCATGTATGTGAAATTTGTGCTTGTCGTACCGTTTGTCAGGCACGGGATAATCGCCAAATGGCACATTCCCGATTGCAAGGTCAAAAAAACTGTCGGGAAGTTCGATGGACTCAAAGCCCTGCACGGCGATATTGTTCTTTTGGTAAAGCTGCTGCGCTATGCGCCCGGTAACGCTGTCCAGTTCCACGCCGAACAATTTGCTGTCGCTCATGGATTCGGGCAGCAGGCCAAAGAAATTGCCGATACCGCATGACGGCTCCAAAATGTTCCCGGTTTTGAACCCCATATTCTCTATGGCCTTGTATATCGCCTTTATGACTGTAGGGCTGGTGTAGTGCGCGTTGAGGGTGCTTGCCCTCGCGTTGGCGTATTCCTCCGGGGACAGCAAATCTTTGAGTTCAATGTATTCGTTTGCCCATTGTGGGTTATCGGGGTCAAAAGCCTGCGCTATGCTGCCCCAGCCGACATAACGCGAAAGCATCTCCTGTTCCTCCGGGGTTGCGAAGCGGTTGTCCCGCTCTATGACCTGCAAACGGCGGATGGCTTCGACATTGTTCCTATATTTCGTTTTATGCCCACCCGCGCCGAGGTCATCATCGGTGATTCGGTAATTATGGCGATTAGACATTGGGATTTCGGGGTGCGGGTCGAAGGTCTGCGTCCTGCTCCGGGGCTTGGGCTTCTCCCATGCGGGGGTCAATCCGGTTGGCTGTTGAGGGTCGGCAGCGGTTGGCGATGCTTCTATATTGTCAATACTGTCATCTTTGGCAATTATGCTGTCAACTGCCGGGATAGGGTCATACATGCGGACAAAATCCAGCTTTTCACTTCGGAATATGGGAAAACCGGTATTACCCTCAAAGGTAACGTCCCGCAGGCTAACCTCGTCCCAATCTAAATCCACCCTTTCAACGACGAAAACACGCCCCTGTATTTCGTATCTGTCACCGTGCTTCGGGGTGTAGCCTTCCGTCTCAGGCACGGCCTGTGGTTCCACAGCTGTTAGCAGATGGTCATTCATAGCGTTTTCCGCTATTTTGCGCTCAAACTCGTCGCGGGGCATTTCCTTGTTAAAAAGTGGGAATGACGGGTCATACAGCCGCACGGTGGTATCGTCAAACGCCAGCATTTCATATTCATGGCTTCCGATATATACCGTATCGCCCAAATGATAAACGTGCTGCCGTGGTAACATTACCACCAATTCTTCACCGAACCGCCAAGCGTGGGAACGGGTGAACACGTCGGTAGTTGCGCCCTTGATTGCCGCAAGTGCGGCAATAAGCTGTTCGACACTTTTTGGGTTATTCAGCAGCGCGTCGATCTGCGCGGTGTTGGTAGCGCCCGCGATCTCGGACAAGCCGTGTTTCCCTAAATAATCTTTTTCGTACCGCTTTAAGCCATTGATATAATCCGCAAGGCGCAGAGCGAGGGTGTCCCGCTTTTCTTCGGGCGGCAGTTCGGCAACCGATTCAATAAACCGTTCCTTTTCAAGCAGGATTTCACGCTGTTCCAAATATTCAAGATACTGGGGATATTGCTGTTCTATCTCCTTTGGGGTAAGGTAACGCTCGGCATCGATAAGTTCCCGGATACGCTTTACGGCTTTTTTCCATAACAGCGTGTAAGGCGCTCCGGGTGGATAACCGTCTATTTTGAATGTCAGTCCATTGCCGCCGCTTTCCACCCAATAGCTGTCATCAGTCCACGACCGTCTACCGCCGTGTCCATACTCATTTTTCAAAAGCTTGATAATTTCATCTTCCGAATTAAGCTGTTTGAAATTATGATAAATACGGAATCGGGGTTGAAAAATATCGTCGCCGCTGTCACGGATAAGCTGCCCGTCAATAACTTCCTGCGGAATATCCCCGGACATGGAAAAAGCGGAGGGTACGGTTATCTCCGTTTCCTCCGCTTCACCGAAAATGCTTTGCTGTTGCGCTATTGTGGGTAAAGGCTTTATGCGTATATCAGGTCTTGGAGTATCGCTTCCTCCGCCGAGTGCCGGATATTGTTCATCATCCCCACCCACTTCATCTGGTCGGACGCTTTCATCTGTTCGGTCACGCCCTGCGACTCTGCCATCTG
>Ga0099364_10006900_pt1 | contig 16390 bp, 9 predicted proteins | sample TergutTh196P3_FD_73070 | JGI IMG/M metagenome (GOLD analysis project Ga0099364, IMG submission 73070) | Microcerotermes parvus P3 segment gut microbial communities from Pointe-Noire, Republic of the Congo - Th196 P3 | ecosystem: Host-associated > Arthropoda: Insects > Digestive system > Gut ...
TTCCACACAATTCCGTAGCGTAAAATGATAGTTGTGTCCGTTAGGTTTCGACCCGTCGCCTGCGACCATCGATTCACCGGCGTAAAAACCGGTATGGTAACCTTCTACGGACAGGTGGCAGGTGTACGACCAGTCATTGCGTCGCATGACGACGCCGGCAGCATTTTCCAACAAGTAGCGGCAGTGCGCGCCATCCTTAGCCGGAGCGCCCGGCAGTCCCGACGCCGCCCAGTAATCGGGCGAAAAATCGACCCAGTCGATACGTCCCACATCGGCGATATTATTTATTTCGATACCGCGCGACAGCGGCGTGCCATACACATTGAAAACATTGGGACAACCGCCCCCGTTCAGTCGCGAGACCGCAACGCCTGTATACGCATTGATGAAAGTCACATTGCGGACATTACAGTAATCGTTGCCCCAGTATCCTCTCCTGCCGTAAAGTACGGAGGGTGGATAGGGCGTGATATTGTCGGGCGACTGCTCCGGGTACCAGATCGCCATATTATAAAACCCGGTAGCCGGTTCCATCGTGATAAAAGCATCTGCCTCGTCTTCGGAATCCCTTCCGGTAATAGCCATCAGTATCGTACCTTCTGCCGGCTTATCCTTTTTCGGTTGGTTCCAGTCGCCCCGCAGCACGACACCATGCGGTATCAGTAATTGTCCCTCTACCTTGTAGAGGCCTTCCGACAGATACAAGGTTCCACCACCGGCTTGTCCCAGCAGGTCTAACAAAGCCTGAATGCCTGCCTGCGAATCGGTTGTTCCCGTTTTATCGATCTGCGAATGGTCGGCGTCCGTAAAAGCCGCAACGCATACATCTTCCGAGAAATAGTCGGATTCGATAATCCTCCAGTGGATAGGCGTTTGAGCAAAAGTTATCGCTGCGCAAAGCAAGAACGTTATTGTTAGTTTCATAGTACTTTGCAGTTAATAATACTTCGCAGGCTCGCAATTAGTCCGTCGGCCCTTGTTTGGGGCGCATGCGACCGTTCAGGATGTAAAAGTTTTCGAGGTGTTTGTTCATGATGGCTTCGCCTGAGCCTACTTCTATAAGCGGCACACCCATATCGGCGCCGTAGCCTCCTAAGGCAGCCGAGCGGATATCGGGTATATAAATCGGCCATTTACCGCCGTTCCAGGTATATCCAAAAAAGAAGGGGATGGCGTAAGGCGCGAGATCAGCTTTCCAATCTAACTGAAACTTGATAAACGGTTCGCCCGGACAAGTGGCGATGGCTATTTTATCGTTGATGAGAATCGTCGAGAAATGGACATTGTAAAGCAGCGTCTTGTCAAAACGGCCTGTGAAATGCAAGGAATCGGTTTTCACTTTTAGTCCGGCGACCTCTTCGGGGTCATATCGTAATTCTTTGGCGAGTCTGACCGTTTCGATAGAGAGCAGCTTGCCCATGCGTTCTATCAGGCTGTAATCGGTATCGCGCGGGTCGTCGACGCCGTCTCGTCCCGGGTCTTTGAACAGGGGGGCGATGTTACCGGCCCCGCCATTTACAAAGAGGCAGTATATTTTATTATCGAAAGCCTCTTCTGTTAGTCGTGCGGCTACGCCCGACCAATCGGCTGACAGGGCGAAATTACCCCATACGGCATCGGTATGGCAGGCATAGTTCATCACAATGACACGCGGGTTGCCGTTCGTGTCTTCTATCTTCAGTACGCCTACCGCCGGGTCGACCGGTCCGAACGGGATACGTTCCTTATTTATATAATGATAATGGTCGTCGGCTTTCCACGGTTCGCGCGCCCAGCCATCGTCGCGTATGATCAGCCGGTTGAATCCCAATTGCGGAAAGGCTCTGTGTCCGCCCGATATACGGGCTTCAAACTTGTTTTTCACCGCTATATCCACCGCTTTTGTAATCTGTTCGCTGAGCCAGGGTTCCGGAGCGGCCTGCCCCGAATGGGTATGCGACGGACAGAAAAACACTTCTGTCAGCCCGAATTGCTTTTTCAGCGATTCAACTAACGCGATGTTATTATAATTACCTAAGTCGAGGGAGACAAAAGCAATGCTTACTCCATTCGATTCCAACACTAAACTTCGCGCAAATAGCGGGTCATGAACCGGATAACGCGGATTAGCCGGCGTAATATCTAACTTGGCGGTTCCGGCCATCAGGCTGCCGGTTTGGGCCTGCACGCCTGCTGCAAAGCACAAAAACAGCAAGCAAAAAGAAAATAATGACTTTTTCATGGAAAAAAATATTTTAATGAATAATAATTTTAATGATTAATGATTAATGATTAATGATTAATTCTCCCTTTCTCCCTTTTCTCTTTTCTCTTTTCTACCTTTTCAAACTCCAAATTTACATTATTATTATTAAAAAAGTGATTAATAAAAGCATAATTGAAAAAAAAACGTTATTTTTTATTATTTAAGTACTTTATTAATCTTTTTATTAATTATCATTCGCTATACTTGCGGTTTTAAATAGATTATTACTTATGAAAAACTGTTATTGTTTATTTCGATTATTGCCATTGTTGGCGATTTATGTGTTATCATCCTGTGATTCACAGGAATTACCCTATCTAAATGCATCATTACCCATAGAAAAACGTGTTCAGGATTTGTTATCACGAATGACTTTGGAGGAGAAAGCGGCCCAATTGGATATGTTGTCGGCCAATGACATCCTAAGTAATGCACAGACACTCAACGAAGAAAGAGCAGTTCACTTCATCGATTCGATGTGTATTGGTTCTATCCACGATTTTTATCCTAAGACAGCGGCCTTATCGAACGCCATCCAGCGGCGCGCCGTCGAAAACAGCCGTCTCGGTATTCCTCTTTTGTTTATTGAAGAAGGGTTGCATGGTTATTGCGGGGTGGGGTCCACCAATTTTCCCGTTCCTATCGGAAGCGCCAGTTCGTGGGATACGACGCTTATGTATACAATCGGGCGGGTCATTGCTACCGAGGCGCGTGCCCACGGCGTCCATTTTCTGCTATGTCCCAACCTTGACCTGGGACGCGAACCCCGATGGGGCAGAACAGAAGAGACTTATGGCGAGGATGTGTATCTCAATTCACGGATGGCGGTGAACATGGTCAAAGGGATGCAGGGCGGTGATTTGAAAAACAACAACACCGTCGCTGCCGAGCCTAAGCATTTCGGCATTCACGGTATTCCCGAAAGCGGCAGTAATGCAGGACCTGTGTATATCGGCGAACGCGAAGCCCGCTCGACCCACCTTTATGTTTTTGAAAAGGCGGTAACAGAGGGTAATGCTCGCGGTATCATGGCGGCTTACCACGACATTGACGGGATGCCATGTATCGCGAATCCCTGGCTACTGACGGATTTATTACGAAATGAATGGGGATTTAAAGGGATGGTAGTGACCGACTTGGGCGCTATTCGAGAGTTGATTTCACCGCATTACAATGCAGTCAACCCAAAAGATGCTATCAGCCAGGCTATCAATGCAGGTCTTGACATGCAATTTTATGATTTTCAGCATGATATATTTCAGGCTTCCGTTGTCGAAGCGGCTAAAGACGGTACGATTCCGAAAGATAAATTAGACCGCGCGGTAGCCGCTGTGCTACGTATCAAATTTGAATTGGGGTTGTTTGATAATCCATATACGGACGAAACGCTTGTTTCGAAGGTTTTTCACAATGAAGAGCACAGACAGCTGGCGCTGGAAGCAGGCCGCAAATCGATTATCCTGCTGAAAAACGATGACGATTACCTGCCGTTACGCAAAGACATCAAACGGTTGGCTTTGATAGGTAATCTCGCAACCGTTTCATCTATTGGAGGATATGCGCCCCGTGAAGCGAAAGCCGTCCCGGTATATGAGGCCATGAAAACGAAATATGGCGAATCGATCCAAATAGACCTTGTCCAGACAGGTATTTCGAATCAATTTGAAACGGTTTCGTCCGAATGGATTAACAATACGATGCGACCTGCGCAGAAAGGCGTCTATGTCGAATATTTCAACAACGCCGATCTGACGGGGAATCCCGCTTATTCGGCTGTCGAAGAAAGGTATCAGGGCTATTGGTATAACCTCAGTCCTGCTCCGGGTGTCACGCCGGAACGTTTTTCGGCACGCTATTCGGGCATGATCACCGTACCTGACGACGGACTTTACGAGATTTTCCTCGCATCGGACGGATTCGGTAAATTATTTATAAACAACAATTTGTTTATTGACAATTGGGGCGAAGCGAATAGACGGCGCGGAAAATCCGCGCAGATAGAACTGAAAAGTGGTCAACGATTACCTGTCAATATTGAGTATGCCAAGACAGGCGGGAATGCTTCGGTTGAGTTGCGCTGGCGAATCGTTGAATATCGTAATACGAAAGAATTTAACGACCGTGTGACCCGTGCCGTCGCTATGGCTGATGCAGCCGTTGTCGTGTTGGGCGAAACCGATAGGGAGGTAGGCGAAGGGAAAGACCGTCAGAACCTGAACCTCAAACCGATGGACATCGAGATGTTACAGGCTGCCGCCAAAGGAGGCAAACCTTTTGCCGTTGTGCTGCTGAATGGTCGCCCGTTGGTGTTCACCCCGGTGGCCGAAACAGCGACAGCTATCTTAGAGGCCTGGTTTCCGGGTGAAAACGGAGGTGAAGCGATTACCGATGTGCTTTTCGGCGATCACAACCCTTCGGGCAAATTGACGATCAGTTTTCCCCGATATCAGGGACAAATACCCATTTATTATTCAAAAAAACCTTCCTCCAGAAGAAATTATACCGATGGAAACGGCGTTCCGCTCTATGCCTTCGGACATGGGTTGAGTTACTCATCCTTTGAATATTCCAACTTCTCCATAACGCCTTCCGAACCGTCGGTCGACGATGTGATAACAGTTACTGTGGATGTGAAAAACACAAGCGTTACCGATGGCGTCGAAACAGTTCAATTATATGTACGCGATAAGATTGCCAGTGTCACTACGCCTGTCATGGCGTTGAAAGGCTTCTCTCAGGTATCCCTAAAAGCAGGCGAGACCAAAAAAGCGACAATGACTGTCTACCCCAAAGAACACCTCTGGCTGATAAACCAGGAGATGAAACGCGTCGTCGAGCCGGGCGACTTTGATTTTATGATCGGCGCCTCGTCGTCAGATATCCGATTCCGGCAAACGATTAATTTAAAATGAACAATGAACAATGAACAATGAACAATGAACAATGAAATCTTATTTATGAAACAAACATGTTATTCTAATTACACCCAAGCGTTTATGAAAAAAATCATTTATTCATTATTCATTAATCATTAATCATTATTCATTAATCATTAATTCATTAATCATTAACCATTAATCATTAATCATTAATCATTAATCATTAATCATTAATCATTAATCATTTATTCATTTTTTGTATGAAAAAATTTGTATTAGCATTTTGGACTCTATTTGGATTATTCTTAATGGCAAGTTGCAACAAGGAGGCTAAGTCGCAAGCCGTCATAGACGGGATATTTGCACAGGAAATGACACTGAAGGAGCTTGCCAAGTCCAAATCGTCTCCGCCACAGAAGCTCCTCCGTATCTATGCCGGCGGAAGGAATGCAAGCATCTCTACTCCCACTACCAAAGCAACCATCTGGGGTGGAGGCCATGAAATAACCATGAGCCTGCTGAAAACCGACGTATTCGACCGGCGTTATGTCGATCGGGAACAGTTCACGATGGACAAACTGATACGGGGCGCCTATGCGGAAGCGAACAAGGACATCAACCCTTTCCGCGACTTCAATACCCTGGTGGAATCAAACGGAGGCGGTAATCGTCCAAGTTACTTCGTTCTCGATGAACGTGGAGGAGGTTACAATCCCTCCATGTGGTCGCAAATCTATCCTTTCCCCTGCCAGAAACCGGTAGGACAAATAATCGTGAAGGCCGAAGAATTTGAGGATGCGCCCCAGCCGGAATCTGTTCAGCAGAAGAAGAACGGCGTGACCGGCGTGAGCGTGAACAAGGGTGACAAAAAAATCAACGTGAACTATGTGATGGGTATGAAACGCAACATAACTGCATTAGACCTGTCGTATGAAGGCCTGTCGAAGCCCATCTCATTTCGCATCTTCCGGCATCAGGACCAGGGACATATCCGTTATATGAACCCCGACGGTAGTTATAAAAAAATAGTTCAATACATACCGGCAGACAAGAGTAAACCCTTTGAATATTACGACTTCAACGCTGACAGGGAGATAAACGGACGCTTTGAACCTCCTACGGCAGAGACGGACGGACGTTTCTTCTGGGTACATCAGGTGTTTCCGAAGGAAAAAACGTTTCCTCAGGGATTTCGCTATGTAATGATGGGGTTGGTATCTGGCGTTGATGCAGAAGCGACCGCCCTGGGCTTGGCCAAAAATCTCGGTTCAAGACCCTCTCCGATAATGCTTTACGATCCGGCGCTTGGGAATTATTATACCGAAGATATATCCAATGTGCCGGGTGTGGCGGTGAATGTAAAACTCCCTGCAACCGCAGGTAATGCGAAACTGTATATCGCCATTGTGACCGTTAATGATACACCCGACTACATGGAAGAGGCCAAGAAAATGTTGTTAGAGGCCGAAAAGCTTGGATTTGAGGGTATCGCAGCCGAGAATGAAGTTTGGTACAATGCACTTTACGAAAAACGCGAACAGGGTCGTATCCTGATGGGCGCGACGCCGGAAGAGCGCAAACAGGCGGCTGATATTTTCTTTGACGAGGTATACACCAGCTGGACTACCGGCCACATGGGTTCCAACTATCCAGATCCGCGAAATCTTGAAGCGACCGCCAGTTATGCCTTGTACGATACAGACATCCAAAACTGGCATTCGATGCCTTGTTATAACGAACTGTTCACCGAAGGCCGCTTTTTCATGCGCAACCAGTACGAACCTAAAATGCAATGGCCCAACTTACTGACTGCATGGCATGAAACGCTGAAAGAAAAAGCCCGGCTTAAATTCGGTCTTCCGGGTATGTACATCGCCCACGGATATTTGCCGCCACTGTCGGCAGCCTCCCAAAGCCCTTGGTATTGTGAGAACTATGTTTTAGACTATTGTGTGGAGGTCTCCGGACAGGTGATGAAGGTAGTCTGGAACTTCTGGGATTATACGGCAGACGAAGCCATGCTTAAAAGCACCATATATCCGCTGTTGAAAGACCTTGCCATATTCTACGAAGCCTTTGCGCGACGCGGATGGGATGGTAAAGTATTCAACCTCGAACCGACGGTGGAAACGGAGGCTTACGGCATTACATATCAGATGAGAGCTACGCGCAACAACACCGGCGCCCTCACCATGTTCCGCTGGACGCTCAACACAGCTATTGAAGCCGCTCAATACCTGCAGGTAGATGCAGACCTTATTCCCGGCTGGCGTGAAGTGGCTGATAACCTGGCGCCATACCCCAAATACATGGTGGCAGGAGGTGAAATATTAGGTAACAATGAAGTGTATTTTCCAAGCCACTCACCCGGGGACCATGGCATGAAAAATGCTTACAATGTAGCCAATCTTTCCGATGAAATAAACTTAGACAGTCCCCAGGAACTCAAGGATATGATGGTCCGCACAGCCGATGTTATCATGAGCAGCGGCGGACCGTATGTCCTTGTAGGGGCTTCGGCTGACTATATTCCGCCCCGTTTTGCCTCCGGGGCCTCCAAAATTGAGACGCATGCACAATTAGCTAGCCAGGTGATAAGTACGCCCGAACGACTGATGAACAGCCGCTCCGGGCGCATACACCTCTTCCCGGCAGTACCTGAATGGACGGTTGTCGCTTTTCGCGGATTTCTGGCGCGCGGAGGATTTGAGGTCAGCGCAGCACGCGACGGCACAAACGGCGTGTCGGCGGTAGTAGTGAAAGCCCGCCGCTCCATACCCTTACAACTGATGAATCCCTGGAAAGGCAAAAGTCCGACAGTGACCGACCTGACCACCGGCAAAACAGTCAGCTACTCCATGGACAAATCCAATGGCGAATGTATTACATTCAACGCAGAAGCCGGTCATTCATACAGTTTTGATGAATAGTTTTCGGTTTTCAGTTTTCAGTTTTCAGTTTTCAGTTAAAACAATAATTCATAATTCCTATGAGACCTATTTTGTTATTATTATCGATTTTATGGTGCGCCGGACTGGCGGCACAGTCGTATCCTTTTCAAAATCCTGACTTGCCGATTGAGCAGCGGGTCAATGACTTAGTTAGCCGTCTGACACTTGAAGAAAAAGTAACCCAGATGGTTAATAACTCTCCGGCGATTGATCGTTTGGGTATTCCAGCCTATAATTGGTGGAATGAAATCCTGCATGGTGTAGCGCGCAGCCCCTACCCTGTCACCTCTTTTCCGCAGGCCATTGGCATGGCGGCAACCTGGAACACGGATGCGGTGCGCCAAATGGCCGATTATGCTTCGGACGAAGGACGGGCTATCTACCACGATTCATCCCGGAAAGGGATTCATGAGATTTACTGCGGCCTGACTTACTGGACGCCTAACATTAACATTTTCAGGGACCCCAGATGGGGACGCGGGCAGGAAACATACGGCGAAGACCCGTTTCTGACAGGAGCTATCGGCTATTCGTTTGTCACAGGATTACAAGGCGATGATCCCAAATACCTGAAAGCCTCGGCCTGTGCCAAGCACTATGCCGTACATAGCGGACCGGAATGGAACAGGCACGTGTACGATGCCAAAGTCAGCAATTTCGACCTGTGGGACACCTATCTCCCTGCTTTCAAACGATTGGTGGTTGACGCCAAGGTGACGGGTGTGATGTGCGCTTACAATGCATTCTTCGGACAGCCCTGTTGTGCAAGCGACGAATTATTGCTCGACATCCTTTATAATCAATGGCAGTTCGACGGTTATATGACATCCGACTGCGGCGCTATCAACGACTTTTTCCGAAACCATAAGACCCATGCCGATGCGGCAGAGGCCTCTGCCGATGCTGTTATACACGGCACCGACTGCGAATGTGGCAATGTATACAGGGCGCTGTTAGACGCTGTTCAAAGGGGATTGATTACGACCGAACAAATTGACGTTTCGATCAAACGGCTGTTCACGATGCGGTTCCGGTTTGGTATGTTTGACCCCGAAGACCGCGTACCGTACGCCAAAATTCCCATTTCCGTATTAGAAGCGCCCGCTCATAAGGCGCATGCCTTAAAAATGGCGCAGGAATCCATCGTTTTGCTGCGAAATGAAAATGCGTTGTTGCCATTGGACAAGGCTAAAATCAAAAAAATTGCGGTAGTAGGCCCTCACGCTAATGAGAAAAATATATTGTTAGCCAACTATTACGGCTATCCTACCCAAATCACTACCGTGCTGGAAGGTATAAAATCCAAAGCCGGCAAGGGTGTACAGGTGGTTTACGAAAAAGGGGTCAACCTGACAGACAACCTTGTCTTCACCTCCGAATATGACCCCTCCTTGTTCACTTATAACGGGAAACCGGGCTTTAAGGCTGATTATTACCAGAATACAAGATGGGAAGATACACCCGGATTGTCGCGCGTCGAAAAAAAGGTAGATTACCAATGGGGTGAGGGACAGCAAGTTGCCAATGGAATCATCACCCGACGGATGACAGCCCGCTGGACAACTACCTTTACCCCTAAGAAATCGGGGGAGGTGTGTTTTGAACTGCGGGCTGATGATATGGCTGAGCTTTTTATCGACGGCGTAAAACAAAACAGCGCGGGATTGATCAACTCCTATTTCCTGTTCAATGCAGAAAAAGGGAAAAAATATGAACTTTTCATCAATTATCGTCAAAATACAGACAATGCCGAAATCAAATTCGACATTGGAACACTGAAAAGGACTGACTGCAAGGAGGTTGCCGCATCGATCAAAGACGCCGACGTGATCATTTATGCAGGCGGCATCACAGCCAACATCGAAGGCGAGGAGATGGGCGTCGAAATCGAAGGATTCAAACGGGGCGACCGTACTTCGATAGCTTTACCGGCGATACAAAAGGAGATGCTACAAGCGTTACAGGCTACCGGTAAGCCGGTTGTGTTTGTATTGATGACAGGCAGCGCCATTGGATTGGAATGGGAATCGCAAAACGTACCGGCTATCATCAACGCATGGTACGGCGGACAGGCTGCCGGTCAAGCTATCGCCGATGTTATTTTCGGCGATTACAACCCTGCTGGACGTCTGCCCGTCACTTTCTACAGGAGTGTGGACGACCTGCCCGACTTCGAAGACTACAGCATGCGTAACCGCACCTACCGTTACTTCACCGGTACGCCTGTTTATCCGTTCGGGTACGGGTTGAGTTATACCACCTTTCAATACGCCTCATTAGATGTGACGCCGGTATCCGGAAGTGGGTCGTACAAAGTAAAGGCGACCGTTACCAATACTGGAAACAGGGCCGGCGACGAGGTGGTGCAAATCTATCTGTCGAATAAAAGGGATTTTGTGACCCCTATCCGGTCGCTGAAAGGCTTCAGGCGTATCCACCTCAAACCCGGTGAATCGCAAACCGTCGAGTTCACGCTCACCGGCGATGACCTGTCGGTCGTTAGTCCCTCCGGCGATTTGACGCCGATGAAAGGCAATGTGGTCTTGTCCGTCGGAGGCGGCCAGCCTTCGGATTCCGCCCTCAACAAACAACTATGCGTCCAAAAAAATATTGTACTATAATGGACAGCTATTAACAAATAAATAGATAAACATGATTACACGAATTTTTTTTACTTTTGTCCTTATTATCAGTGGACTGAACGCCTGTACGACCGATTCGGTAAAATTCGATAAGAAATCGAAGTACTATTTTGACGGCTCTATCAGCCGTGAAGTTTTAGAGAATTATTTAGACCGTGCTGTTACGGCCGGTTACTTCCTGACGCCCGGCACTCCGGAGAACTATCTTTTCCCCTTCAGGGAAGACGACATCCGGATGCTATTAAACATAGGCGCCAAGTTCGTCGGACGCGCTGTTTACCGCTGGAGCGAGGAGAGCAAGCTGAACGACCCGGAGTTCCTTGCTTATGCCAAACGCCTCATCGACCGCATGCACGAATATGACCCTGAAATCGTGTTTCAGGCCTGCTTATTCGAGAGCGTGAGTAATGATGTGAACAACCTCCCAATCCCTGCATGGGTATTCGAGGCTTTCAACCTGCCAGTCGAGAAACGCAATTTTAACGCCTCAGAGATGACCAAACGCATTAATACCAATTCAGCCGCCGCCATGGGGGGGCGTTGTCCGATGGTCAATAACCCCGAAACAAAACTCTGGTTTTACTTTTTGGCTAAGTCATACATTGACATCGGCATTGAGGCGTTCCATTTGGGACAGGTCGAACTGATCGGTCGCGACGATCCGGACAAAACCCATTACAAGGAAATACTTGACAAGATTCGCGCTTATGCGCAAAAGAACGCCCGCCGCCATTATATCCTCTTAGACGGCCATACCCCTTTTGGCGGTTTTATAAAAGACGGCGTTAGTTTGTTAGATTTCAATTCTTTTCCGCTTCGTATAAAAGAAGTCCCTGACAAACCTATGGAAGGTATGTTGGAAGTAGGACACAGCGACGGCCTCTTTCAGAAAAGCAAGGGCGCCATTTCGCCCAGCGGGTGGAAAGCCGAAAGTATGCCCTATCTGGTGGAGTTTGATAACTTCGGCATGCGTCGGAATCCGCCGGCAGGCGAAGCCAATTTAGACGACCATTTCTGCTGGGGCTACGACGACATCACCTGGTTCTCCATTCAGGACGAAGATTACCGCAACAAATGGCTGTGGTATGCTTTCGACTGGATACGCAAGACCGATCCCAACGGACACCTTCAGGTTTGCGTCATCCGGATGATATCCCATCCCGACAGCCAGAAATCATACCGCTCCTATTTTGCCAACACCCGTAGCGTAGCCTGCCCGGTAGGATATTCGCAGGAAGAAACGATCAAAGAAATTTTTCATTTTAACAAATGAAAAATTTCAAATGAACAATGAACAATGAACAATGAACAATGAACAATGATGGGGGCAGTTATTCAGTTATTCGGTTATTCAGTTATTCAAATATTTATGACAATATTTAGAGGAATTTTATTTTGCTTATTCGCTATGGTGGGTTTGTGCAGTTGGGGGCAAACTAACAATGAGAGGACTTTGAAAGTCGATTATGAGCGATTGGTTTCAAAGGCTGACTTGAATTATGAAACGCCTGTGACACGTAGCGAAGAGGGGATACCCATCGGGAACGGGCGGATGGGGACGTTGGTGTGGACGACACCGAATGCGATCCATTACCAGATAAACCGCGTGGATGCTTTCACCATGGGGTGTAATACCTCCAACTTTCAGGATGGTCATAATAACTACTCCAACGGGTTGGGGTACGTAGACTTCAGGGTGCAGGACTATGGCGATGATGTATTTGCGGGCAATGCTTTTAATCAATATTTGTCGGTATATGACGGACTGACTACCGTGACGGGCAACGGACTGAAAGTGCGTATGCTCAACCTGATGGAAGGCGATGTGATAGCCGCAGAGTTCGACGACCAACGTCCTAATCCGGCAGCTATCAGCATCGATTTAAGGATGTTGAGATATGCTATCAGTTATATCGACCAAAAAAACTGGGAGTTGACAAGTAATCATGCGATACAGATCAAACGGGGCGACCACACAGCTACTTCGCGCCTCGAAATCAGAGACGGAAAAATCCTGCTGATTCAGGAGTTTATGGAAGGCGATTACTGGTGCGCTACAGCCATAGCCGTCGCTATCAACGGGCGGAAGAGTAAGCCGGCTTATTATAATGAATCAACCGTGCGCCTGACAGCCGAACCTGGGCAGGGCAAATTCCTTGTCTTGCTGGCTACAGCCTGCAGTTTCGACCCTAATGAGGACGTCGGCCGGTTGGCGTTGAAGCAATTAGAAGCCGCTCAACCAACAGGATTCGACGGTTTGTTACAGGATAACAGGACATGGTGGAGCGCCTACTGGCCGAAATCATTTGTTAATTTGCACAGCGCCGATGGGGTTGCCGACGAAGTAGAAAAACATTTCATGTACTACCTCTACATCATGGCTTCCTGTTCGCGCGGGGATTATATGCCGGGGTTCAGGGGCATGATATGGAAGACGAACGGCGACATGGCCATGTGGGGTTCGCAGTATTGGTGGAACAACAACGGATGTTATTATAACGGGCTGGCGCCAGTGAATCATCCCGAACTGCTGGAGCCTGTGTTCAACACCTTTTCCAAACATTACGATTCGTATGCGACGGCAGCCCGTCAACAATGGGGCAGTCAGGGCGTATGGATACCCGAAACGACCTGGTTCAACGGGTTGGAAGTGATGCCCGACAGTATCGCCGATGAATTGCGGGAGCTTTATTTGGCACGCAAACCTTGGGAACAACGGTCGCAGGCGTTCATGGATTATGCAGAGAAACGCAACGACCTGAACAGCCGCTGGAACTTTATGTTCCTGCGCCGCTCATCGAAAACAGGCGAGGTAGGCGGGCCATGGGCCTGGACATCCCATATCATGTCGACAACAGCCAAGATCGCTTATGTCTATTGGGCGAACTATGCCTATCATGCAGATAAGGAATGGCTTCGGACAACAGGTTATCCCATGATAAAAGGAGTGGCGGATTTTTATTGCCACTTCCCTAACCTGATAAAAGAGAACGACGGAAAATATCACCTGCATTATGTGAACAATTTAGAAAGCAGTTGGGGCGGGAAGGATACGCCGGAAGAGCTTTTGGCGATGCATGCGATGCTACCCATCGCTATCAAGGCTTCGGAGATTCTAAACGTAGATGCCGACAGTCGCCGGGTATGGAAAGATATATTGGATAACCTGACGCCTATTCCCGCTTCTTCCATTTCCGCCTCGTATTATGATTATACCCATATCGGGACACAGGGTTCGGAGCTATTCAATACGACCCTGGAGGCGTACAAACGCAGAAATCCGTCAGTGAATGAAAACACGAATGTGCGCGTATTGGCGAGGACAGCGGTTGACGCTGCAAATTTAGGATTGGCAGACGATGTCAAATACCTGATTCCGGCGCAAATCCGTTCTTCACCCGAAAATTGTGACGAGGTAGGCGCAGGTGAATCGGGGCTTCGTCCGTTGCGAAACCGTTTGATGCTCAGGGAAGGACCCGGCGCTATCGAATGTCAACGTTTAGGCAATGCGGTCAACGCCACCTGCAAGGCTTTGTTACAGAGCGTTCCCGCTACACCCGGCAAGGAGCCTGTCAACTACATTTTCCCTGCCTGGCCGAAGGAATGGGATGCGCAGTTTACGTTGGCTGCCCGTAACGCCTTTCTGATCAGCGCCTCACAGGTAGATGGTCGGATTGAATTTGTGGAGATATTGTCGGGTAAAGGAGGCCCCTGCCTTGTGCAGAATCCCTGGCCGGGAAAAAAGTTGACCCTTTACCGGAACGGGAAACGTGCAGGGAATGTGTCAGGTAACATACTTACCATATCTTCCAAGCCCGGCGACCGGATAAAGCTGACACCAGTACAATTATGAATAATAAATATACTTTGCGGTTAATCACACCCAAGCGTTTATGAAAATTTACCATTAATCATTAATCATTATTTACGTATGAAAGTAAAATGTTTATCACACACAGTTTTGTTATTCGCGCTAACGGCGTGTATTGCCGGATGCAGCGATGGGGGAATAAAAAAGGCTATTGAGACCATTTATCCTACCAAGGATTGGGTTATATCGGACTTTATAGTGACCGATTACGGTGCGAAAGCCGAGCCGGGGTTCGACAACCGGGCGGCTTTTCAGGCGGCTATTGACGCTGCTTATGACGATGGCGGCGGCGTAGTGTATATACCAGCCGGCAATTATGAGTTTAGCAGCACGCAAACAGGCTCGCGTAACGTACGGGTGCGGGCGGGTGTTAATGAGACAAACAGCGACTTCAATTATGAATATGTCCTGCGACTTCATCCGGGCGTACAACTGCGCGGCGACTGGGCCGACCCTGAACTAAACGACGGGAAAGTGTTAGGGACGATTCTTGAAGTTCGTACCGGCAAAGATTCGCCTAATTATGACGGTACGGTCGAGAGCTGGTGGAACGACGGGCAGGCCGGTAACGCGCTACGCACCACCTATACCAGCATTGCCGACCGTTTTATCGAGATGCAGAACGGCACAGGGGTGACGAACCTGTCCATCTGGTATCCCGAACAGAATATCAACGATGTCAAACCGTATCCGTGGACATTTTTTCAAACGAGCGGCGACTGCGCGACGGTCGAACATATCACGCTTGTAAATGCATATAACGGTTTCCATTCCGCGCCGAGCGAACTGCATTATGTATTGAACAGTTACATGACGGCGCTCAGCAAAGGCATCGAAGTACATGTCTGCACCGACATCGGACGCATCGAGAACGTCAGGATAGACCCTAAATACTGGGCTAACTCGGGACTGCCCGGCTCGCCTTCGCTGGCGGCAGTTACCGCCTATACGCGGGCGAACGGCATCGGTTACCAGATGCACCGCTCCGACTGGGAATATGTGTCTTACCTGTATGTAACAGGCTATAAGACAGGCATGTGGATAGGACGCGAACCCGGATTCAACAACAGTCCGAACGCGCAGTTCTATGAGATACACATCAAAAACTGCGGCAATGGCTTATATGTAGAGAGCGTCAACCCGTATGGCCTACTTTTCTCCAACTCATCATTCGGAGCCGATAAAGACGGGAATGCGGTTTATTTTTACGACGATTTCAGTACCTCCACCCATTTCAACGGCGTCGACTTCACTGGTCCTATTGTCAGTGACGGCAGGGATGGCGTTATTTCGTTCGAGAGTTGCACGTTTAGCGATTACAATGAATATGCGCTTCGGATAAATAGCGGGAATGTCCTGCTTACCCAGTGTGATTTTAAAAAACCGGCTAATCATGTGTTTCTAAGCGCCAATGTGAATACGCTCAAGTCGGTAAACTCCGGCTATAACCGCGTATTGGAAATCAAAGACAACAGCAAGGCCGCCAAGGTCGATTTGAAAACCGGCGATGAATTTGTATTTGAACCGATACCAAAAAACATAAAGACGGATATCAGCGTACACCCACGACCGGCGTCGAACAAAGTATTGCGGGTTGCCCTGCCGCGTGCTACCGGTTTCAACAACGATGCGCCCGAAACGGATGTATCGGCCGAACTGCAGGCGGCACTTAACAAAGTAAAGTCAGCCGGCGGCGGCACAGTTTATCTGCCGGGTGGCAGGTATTTGGTAAATAGTCCCATCACCGTTCCTTCGGGTGTTGAGTTGCGGGGGACATGGGATGTACAACACCATACCCAAAG
>Ga0099364_10006901_pt1 | contig 16390 bp, 14 predicted proteins | sample TergutTh196P3_FD_73070 | JGI IMG/M metagenome (GOLD analysis project Ga0099364, IMG submission 73070) | Microcerotermes parvus P3 segment gut microbial communities from Pointe-Noire, Republic of the Congo - Th196 P3 | ecosystem: Host-associated > Arthropoda: Insects > Digestive system > Gut ...
TCATATATCGCCTCCTCGTAACATATTTGCGAACAAAACGACCATCTCTTCAGCGGGTTCCTGTGCGCCTATCCTAGGCGGGACGCAGTTCCAGCCCGCTATATCCAAAGGCGGTGTCACGTCAAAGCTAAAAAACCATTCCGCCAGTCCGCGCTCGACAAGCAACTCGCGCCCCATCCCTGAACTGGCACCTTTCGCCATGTGTTCGTAAATCTCCGCCATGCTGCCGTCAAATGCGCGAACGCCGTTCTTTCCGATGCCGACAACGTCAAAGTTTTTTTTTAGCACGGTATCGCTCAACCGTCCGCCTGCTTATGTGAATTGCGCTTTCCTGATTTAGCAACTCAGCTATTTCGCTCGAGCCGATGCCGGGATTGTCCGCGACCAGCTCATCAATGCGTTTCTGGCGCTCCCGCGTCAACTTATGGGGGTTCTTGGGGCCGGGCTTTTCGGGAATCAGCCCCCTTATCCCTTGCGCGCTGAACGCCTCCTTTATGTTGTAATACGCCGTTCTTGAGAAGCCGTAATTGTCGGCGGCGTCTGTTATTGTCGCGCCATCCCGCTCAACTTCCTTGAGCATTTCGTACTTGACCTGCGCGATATCCATCGGATCAAAGAAATGATCGTCAATGAACTTAGGGGTTTTTACATTCTTATAGTTTTTGTTGTATGTTCCGTTTCCCTTCAGGACTTCTTTCTTATTCACTATACGGCACCTCCGCCAATCCACATATGCCCTTAATTCTGGGCGGCCTTACTGGTACTAGTATATGCCATCAAGAATCTCTATCGCTTCATCCATCTTAGAGACGCGTTCTTCGGAATTTGCGAAATTCTCCGTATTGCGAAGGTTCTCGGGGACGTTGTCATTTGCATATTCCTGAGCATCCCGCAGTAGCATCAATTGGCTTATCAATTCATCATGCTTTTTGCGACGTTTTCTGTTGGTAGATATGAAATCCGTCGCTTTCACTGGCTTCGCCCTTGTTTTTATGTCGCAGTAACTGGCCATAAACCGCGTCAATTCCCTGTTCATGGAGACTCCGGAAGCTTCACAGGCGGCCTTAAACGCTTTTGCTATCTCTGGGTCAACATAAGCCTTAACCTGTGTATAATTTGCGGCATTCCATTTGGTCTTCGATTGGTTTGCAGATTGAGACAATTGCACCACCTCCTAGTTGTCGTGCCGACATTGTATAGCAAGCGCATTCAAATGTCAATAATTTTTGTCGCTATTGATGTAATGGCTGAATACACAACTATTCTTATTACTCATGCGCTTGAATGTAGGATAAAGGAATTAGCTTTATGTTGTCTTGAATAATGAAACATGCATCAGGCATTCCTGCATCCGATTCCCTAAACAACATGTCATAAAAGCGACAAAATTTGATTTACATTGCGACATAATTTACTTGTCATCAATGCCGCCGATAATGTCAAGCAACGAGATGAGGTCCGCATATCGAAAATCGCAGTCTGCCCATGATTGATTGACGGCTTCTCCATTTTGAGCCGTGTCTGTATACTCAACAGGCACATAAAACTCGCTGTTGTCAACATCCCGGCAAAGTAGGCGCTCTTGGCCATAATGTTTACGTATGCCTAAAACGGTGAACGTTTTGCCTGATTTAGGATGGAAAGGATGTGTTATCGTTGTTCTCTCATCATCGGATAAAGGTGTTGTTTGCGGTGATTGTTTACAACGGCATTGTTTAGCTTTTCTCTACGGGTTACTCCTTTGACTGCTATCTCTCATAAAACAGCTTAGAGCGTCTAAATACGGCGTTCCAAACCATACAGTTGATTACAGAGCAATCCAGCATCCTCAAAAACTTTGAATAATCGTCGCGTCAGGCGTTGCGTTTTTATCAAGCAATCGTTCGTACATTCGCTTTCACCACCGAAATCCAAGTTCAAGTCGTATTATAACACACTTGGCACAGCCATATCGCGTTATTTTATATTATAGTTTAATGAAATCCTAATGAAGCTGAAATAAGCCTTTCACACTTTGCTGCTATTATTTATATTATAATGCTGCAAAGGAGCTTGAAGATGATGAGGTTGTCTAGGAACGCAGTAATAGCAGTTGTATCCGCTGTTCTGATAATCGGTATTGTTATCCTTGCCTTTTATCTAAGGGGTGTAAATCAATACCAGTCAAAAGTTCAAAATATCCAGTTTTCAGACATTGATATTGCATCAATTCCCAATGGCCTCTATACTGGTGAATGCGACGTTGGATTTATCTATGCCAAAGTCGAGGTTGCCGTGCTGGACGGAGCTATTATTGCCATCAACCTGCTAAGGCATGATAACGGCAGGGGCGCTTCTGCAGAACAGGTCATAAATGATATGGTTGGCAGGCAAACATTGGACGTAGACGCAATAAGCGGGGCGACAAATTCAAGCAAAGTTATACGAAAGGCTGTTGAGAATGCCTTGAATGGACAACAATAACGGGAGAACGCACTATGAATATAACGATAATAAACGGCACTGAACAAAAAGGCTGTACATTTTCTATGAAAGAAATGTTCCTGTCAGCGATGGGCGAAGGCCATAGTGTAACGGAATATGTTTTGCCCGGTGACTGCCCGGTATTCTGCACAGGCTGCAAGGCGTGTTTCTTCCGCGACATCAGCGTCTGCCCCCATTCGCAGTACACAATGCCGATTTGGGAAAGCATTTTGGCTGCTGATTTGCTGGTGCTGACATCGCCAACGTATGTATTCCACGTCACTGCTCAAATGAAAGCATTGCTCGATCATTATGGTACAAAATGGATGGCTCACTCGCCCGAAAGACCTATGTTTGAAAAGCAAGCGGTGATTATTACAAACGCAATCGGTCAGGGTATGAAAAAAACCGCCGGCGACATTCGGGACAGCCTTAATTATTGGGGTGTTGCTCGTACCTATGTTATAAAACAGGCTCTTTTCCAGGCAAAATGGAATGATGTTTCAGACAAGAGGAAAAAAGCGGTTCGATCGCAATGTGACCGGGTTTCCGCCATAATACGGACAAACAAGCGGGTCAAACCGCGAATCAAGATAAAATGCTTATTCCACATTATGAGAATCGCGCAAAAGATGATCGACAAATCTGAACGCAAGGCTGGACGCGAGCATACTAGAGATTTCTTGCATTGGAAAGAAAATGGCTGGATAGATGGAAAAAAGCCGTGGATTGGCGGATAGCATGGAAAAAGAAATCAAGATTGTAAAACATTTAACTGGCGTTAAAGATGACAGCCGGATTTCAACCAACGAAACCGGGTGGACAAGCCGTGTCTATATTATTGATAACGGAAAAATTGTCTTTAAGTTCCCACGGAACGAGAAATTTAAAAAAGAATGTATGAAAGAAGTGGCTGTGCTACAATTGCTGAAAAATCACAAATTTAACGCAAGCACACCAGTCCTGAACTGGACGGCAGAGGATAACTCATACTTTGGCTTTTATGGAGTAGAGGGTAAACCTCTCAGAAAAGTCATCCGAACATTAAGCAATGAGCAGAAAATAGATATTGGCACTCAGCTTGGTGTATTCGTGAAACAGCTTCACGGCATAAAGGATTATGGCGATGTAAAATCCCAAACACTTGATGAGCAGGCTACGGAATATTCAGGGATGTATCGAAAAGGTAGAGGCTCGCTTGGTATGATTTTTGACCAATTTGAATTGATGATTATAGATGATTTTTTTGAGCATGAAGTGCCAAAAAACATGACCATGACCGGGGCGAGTGAACTTGTTTTTTGCCACGGTGATTTGGATTATAACAACACTTTGATTGACGCTAATAATCATGTTGGCATTATTGATTTTGGTGACGCAGGGCTGTACGATAGGTCACAGGATTTTAGGGGGATGGACGACGTAACTTTGCGGGAAGCAATGATTATGGCATATGGCGGCGGTGACATTATCAGCAGAGCGGCATCTGAAACCACCTCAAAAATGATAGATGTCCTTAATTTGATTTATTGCATAGAAAGCAGAGAAGCAGAAGCCAGCGAATACATTGAGCGGATAAGATTACGGTTTTTCGATAAGGAGTTGTGAGGGTATGGAATCCGCCCCTCTTCTATTCCACAAACGAAATTTTATTCGAAATTGTAAATTTATCGATACTCTCTGAATTGTAACACTTTTTTCGAAAGGTAGGGGCTGTATTCACTCATTATTTGCCTGCCGGGTTAAATAGTGCTATAATCACGTTGCCGAGGTCCGGTGCATATATTGTAGCATGAAGGGCAAGAAGATAAGCAAAAAGGCATGGCAAAAAGGCAAGGCAAAAAGGCAAGCAAAAAGGCATGGCAAAAAGACGGGGCAAAAAGACAGGGCAAAAAGGCATGGCAAAAAGATAGGGCATGAGCCGCAATTAATTATTTAACAGTTCCGAAGGGGAGTTTGATGAACGCCGCAAAGAACATTGGGCTTGTAATGGTTTTATCCACCATAGCGAGGGGGATGTCCTTACTTGCCGGCATAATGTATACAACGCACTTTGGGCTGGGAAATCTGGAGCTTGATATATACTCTTATGCCGTTACCTTACCAAACCTGGTTTTCACCTGTATCGGAACGGCCCTATTTACCGTTGTTATCCCTATATATGCGGGCAGACTGGCTGAGAACAAAACCGAGCAAGCCAGCGTTTTTGCCGACAATGTCATAACGGTTTCGCTAGTGTTTTCGTTTGTCATTGCTATTGCGGGGTTTTTTGCCGCCCCGGGCATTGTTGGGTTGAACAATAGGTTCAGCACCGGAAATTGGGGGTTTGCCAACTATGCAATCAGGGTAATGTTCCCGGTAGTTGTATTCCACTCATTAAATCATATTTTTCAGGCAATACTCCAATCCAACAGCAGATTTGTAATGCCCGCGCTTGTCAGTATGGCAAATGGAGCGGCTATAATCGTATACATGTTGCTGTTCGCGGATACATATGGCGTGCCGGGCCTACTCGTCGCAACATTTATTGGATTGTCGATACAGGCGGTGATTCTCATTCCGCCCACCCGGGCTGCGGGATACAAGTATAAGCCGCGTCTCGGCCTTGCCAATGAGGATTTAAGAAAGGCTGGGAAACTAGCACTGCCAATACTTGTCTCATCTTCGTCATACCAGCTAAACATGTTCATCAACGCCAACCTCGCGACGGCTTTCATGGGGGGAGTCGTTACAATTACGACTACACAGAATCTTGCTTTCACGGCGGCGCATCTCTTCATTCTGTCAACGCTCGCCGTAATGTTCCCCAAAATGTCTGCGCAGACTGCGGTCGGGGACATGGAGGGGTTTAGGGGCAGTTTCATCATGGTCTTGAAGCTCATTATTTACTTTGCCATTCCAGCGTCTCTGGGACTCGCCGTTACGTCCGGGCATCTCATTACCCTATTATATGGGTATGGGAGGATGACTGGGGAAGGGGTAAGGCTCATGACAGCGGCTTTTGCGGTATACGCTTCAGCAATTGCGTCCATTGGGTTTAAGGAGGCAGTGGATCGGACGTTTTACGCTATGAAGGATTCAATAACTCCCACAGTTGTTAGCATTATTATTATGGCATTGAATGTCTCCCTGAGCCTTATACTCAAGGGGCCAATGGGCATTGTGGGGCTTCCGGTTGCATATACTGTGTCAATAACGGCGGGCGCGATTCTGTTGTTGATTCTTGTAAGAAAGAAAACAGGGCCATTGTCATCAAGCGAAAGCGGTGAGAGCATAAAAACAATGCTGGTTAAATGCTTAATATCTGGTATAATAATGGCGCTTGCCATTCTTCTTGTAAATGGCTTCTTGTTTTCTGGTACAGAAAGTGCAAATGGGACAGCAATCGTGGAAAGCGCAAATGGGACAATAGGCATGGAAAGTGCAAACGGGACAGCAATCGTGGAAAGCGTAAATGGGGCAGCAGGTATGGAATTGGCTATGCCTGTAAGGGCGTTTAGGCTGATTATAATTGTTGCTGTTGGGTGTGTAGTGTACTTTCTAGCTACGCTTGCGTTTAAGGTCGAACAAGCTCAAAGCATATTGCGCATCAAGGTCAAAGGCAAAGCAAAAGGCAAAGCATAACGCAATGCCAAGGGTAATGGTAAAAGCTATGACAAATGCAAAACCAATGACAGAGAGTATGGAAAATAAAGCCAGAGGGCATACTGGCAACGGTTTGGAGTGAGGATATGGGAAAAGGGGACGGAGTATCGAACAAACTGAATAAGCTTGTCGACAGCTTAGTGACAAGGAAGAAGACAGAGTTGCCATCAAACATCCTAAGGCCGAACAATATCAGCGTATTGACGTTGGACGAGAGATGGAACACCTTGTTTAAGAACATTGAAAAGACTTCAATTATTGTTAGGTGCGAAGAGAAAATCAACGGTTATTTAATAGAACGGGCAAAGCTAACATCAGAGCAGAAAGAGTGTTCAGTGCAAAAAAAAGAGATTCTTAAAAGGATTATGGAAATAAGCGCCGAAGCATTTGACCAAAACAGCGATGAAGCGCTTGAGCGCATGGATTCGTACAGGTCACAGGTAGAGGGTATTAATGCACGGCTAAGCGAGATTGAAGAGCGGTTTTCCGGTATCGAAAAGGAAATTGCCGACGCAAACATGGAAATGCTTGAAAATGCAGTGTCTTACCTCTACTACAACATCCGTAAAGCACAAAAGAGGGTAGAGGAACTTGATGGTTTGATTGAGGAGACAAGGAAAAAACTCATGGAATGCATTAGTGAGAGGTATACGATTTCCGAAGCGTACAACGAGGCGTACACAAGTTTTCACGACCTATTGGGCGCGGAGCAGGTATCCGAGCTTGATAGGCTATTTGGGATTGAATAGCCTTATTCTGTGTGGTAGGTAATTGCTTGCCAAGCCATATGATGCGGACAAATGGTTGCAAGGCTCCGTGGTGCGGACAAATGCTTGCCTGACTCAATAAGGCTGATATAAGGAACTGTTGTAGTTTTCGCAAACAGTTTCTGAATGGTAGGGGGAATGTTTATGGTATTGGCAACGCCTTCACAAATGAGGGAGTTGGATGAGAAGGCTATAAAGGGGTACGGGATACCGGGGGTTGTGTTGATGGAAAATGCGGCTGTCGGTATATGCGTGGAGATAGTGAGGATGGCGTTGCATGTGCTACTGCCCCATACGCAGTACGTGTCGCACACGCCGCCGCCACACGAGCAGTACACGGCACACACGCCACTCAATGAGTTTGCCATGCACCAGCGGACAAGCGCCCACAGAATTAATGTGCTGTTTGTGTGCGGGAAGGGCAACAACGGCGGTGACGGGTTTGCAGCGGCAAGAAGGCTCTTCTGCAATATGCATTCGATTCCGGGCTACCACGGGGATTGCCTATTTGAGATAAAAATTATCATACTTGCAAAAAAGGAGGACTTGAGAGGTGACGCCCGCACAAACTTTGACATATGCGAGAATCTAAATATGGACATTGTTTTTGTGGACACCGAAAATATATCTGAGATAATGGGGCATTGCCTCGAAGGCGCGGATATCGTTGTGGACGGAATATTCGGAACCGGGTTCAAAGGCATTGCAGACGGTGTGTTTGATTTGGCAATCCGTATGATAAATAACCGCCGCAGTGGGGGCGTAAATGGCGCCAGAAGCGTAAAGGTACTATCAATTGACACGCCATCAGGGCTTGACGCCGCAGTGGGCATTGCAGTGGGTGCCTGCGTGAACGCAGACGTTACCGTTGCGCTGGGGTTGGTTAAAATTGGGCTTGTAACCGGAAAAGACGCTGGAATGGCGGGTGAGGTAGTGTGTTGCAACATTGGCATACCGGATGCCGCCTTGAGGGGTATTAAGTTCGACACATTTCTTATAACGGGCGAAATGGTTGCGGGGCTTATAAAACGCCGTAAAGCGGAAAGCCATAAAGGCAGCTATGGCAGGGTTATGATAATAACAGGTTCGCCCGGAATGACCGGGGCGGGCTGTCTCGCGGCGGACGCCGCTTTCAAGTCAGGGGCTGGGCTTGTATACCTTGCCGTGCCGGGCAAGCTTTCCGGCATTTATGAGTTAGCTGTAAGGGAAGCTATAACGCTGGGTTTAGGAGGTGATTCCGCAGAGTATATCGGAGCCAACGATGCCAAGGAGGCACTCGTAGAACATAGCCAAATGGACGTAGTAGGTATAGGCCCCGGCATGTCAACAAAGGAAGGGGCTACTGAATCCATTTATGAACTTGTTGCAAGCATTGGGAAGCCTTTGGTTATAGATGCTGACGCATTGAACGCCATTGCGGGAGATATTGGGGTACTTGGAAAAATCAAAACATGCGCAGTGTTGACGCCCCATGCAGGGGAAATGGCGAGGCTGATACATTCCACCACAGACGCTGTGAATGAAAATAGGCTGGATATTGCCAGGGGCTTTGCGAAGGAGCATGGAGTATCCCTTGTATTAAAAGGTTACCGAACTATAGTTGCATTGCCCGACGGAAGGGCATTCATTAACCCTACCGGAAATCCGGGGATGGCGACCGCTGGGGCTGGAGACGTGTTAACGGGAATGATAACAGCATTTGCGGCGGGTGGCGTTAGAGCACATAACGAAACAAGCGGCACAGGTGAATCAGGCGGCATAGGTAAAACAGGTGGCACAGGTAAAACAGGCGGCACGGGTGAATCAGGCGGCATAGGTGAATCAGGCGGCACAGGTGTATCGGGCAGCACGGGTGAATCAGGCAGTTCAAGCCTATCCAATGCGGCGGTTGCGGCAGTCTATTTACATGGGCTTGCCGGGGATATGGCTGCCGCGAATCTTGGGGAGGCACCGGTCAAAGCAGGAGACATACTGAACAATATAGCCCCAGCAATAAAAAGAGTCACGATATGAGAGTGGAACGTGTGTCAACGCTGACGATATTTATACCCGAGAGCGAAAAGATTTGCGCTTATTGCTTGTCTTTTTGTCTCCCTGCTTCGTTGTCAAGACGCTTAGATTGCTTCGCTTCGCTCGCAATGACGGACTACCCGTGAACATTAACTTGGGAGGTAACGTCAGGCAACGTCAGGCAACGTCAGGCAACGTCAGGCAACGTCAGATAACGTCAGGCAACGTCAGGCAACGTCAGGCAACGTTCAGACAACGTCAGACAACGTCAGGCAACGTCAGACAACGTCAGGCAACGTCAGACAACGTCAGGCAACGTCAGAGTGACTATTCAAATACCTCCGTCATTGCGAGCAAAGCGAAGCAATCCAGGCACCGAATTAACGGGAAAATACAGCAAAACAGATATTTCACAGACTAGATTGCTTCGTCGCTGCGCTCCTCGCAATGACGAAGAGGGGGTATTTAAATAGACACTGGTTTAAAATGATTTCAAATGATTTCAAATGATGGTTATGAATGGAGTCTGGCATGTTATAGACTATCGCGGCGCGGTGTGTTAGAATTGTCTGCATATAAACGGTGAAGTGAGGGTGTGGCATGGATGCATTTCACGATAGGGCATGGGTTCAGATCGACCTAGACAACATCGCACACAACATAAATGAAATTCGCAGGCTTACGGAAAAGAAATGCGAAATTATTGGAGTGGTAAAGGCTGACGCTTATGGACACGGGGTGGGCGGGATTCTGCCAACATTACTGGGGAACGGTGTCAGGAAGCTTGCGGTTTCGATGATTGACGAGGCTATTCAGCTCCGGCAGTGTGGCGTCAATGTCCCAATCCTCATTTTAAGTTATACTGACCCCGAAAGGGCAAGGGAAGTTGTAAAGTACAACCTAACACAGACGGTCTACAGCATTAACCTTGCGCTGGCGCTGTCTGAAACAGCTGTTTCGTTTAACAGGGAAGTTAAAATACATGTCAAGGTTGACACAGGGATGTCGAGAATAGGGTTCCCAGCGGGGTACGCCGCTATTAAGGATATAGCGAAGATTGGCGCATTGCCAGGGATCACAATTGAGGGGATATTTACGCATTTCGCGTCTGCGGACGAAATGGATCGAAGCTATACGCTGACACAATTCGAAAGGCTTATGAGCATCTGTACGGAGCTAGCGCGGATAGGGGTTTACATACCTGTGAAGCATGCATGTAATAGCGCAGGGATTATTGGATACCCTGAGATGCACTTGGACGCTGTGAGGCCGGGCATTATTATGTACGGGCATTATCCGTCCAAAGAGGCAGAAAATGCGGGCAAGCTAAAGCTGAAGCCTGCAATGACGTTTAAGGCAAGCGTAATACAAGTTAAGGAGGTAGACAAAAACACTTATGTGAGTTATGGGAGGACGTTTAAAACTAACAGGGTAACAAAGCTTGCTACAATTCCGGTCGGTTATGCGGACGGTTACCCTAGGTGTATCGGAAGCAAAGGGAGGGTGATAATAAACGGCGAATATGCGCCTATCGTTGGCAGGATTTGCATGGACCAGTGTATTGTGGATGTAACCGACATAGAAAAAGGAGTGCGAACCGGCGATGAGGCAGTGATATTTGGAACACAGCAGGACAAGCAGATAACGGTAGAGGAAGTAGCCGCCAACGCTGGGACTATAAACTATGAAACTGTCTGCGTTGTAGGTAGAAGGATACCAAGGGTATACATTAAGGATGGGAAAATACAAAAAGTCAGAAAATACCTTTTTTCTTAGATGAGTTTATTTATTTGATATGAGTTGCCAATGGGGGCGGGAGCAGGGCGGCAAAAAAGGCAACGCAAAACGCAACGCAAAAAAGCAACGAAAAAAGCAAGTTATTTTTTGCTAGCGACTCAGCCCAAATTGGCGTGGAGGGAAGAAAAATGTACGAAAAAAGAGATAAAAGAGATAAAAAAGATAAAAAAGATAATGGGAATAACACTAATTGCAAGACAGATAATAGCAATATAGATAACAACAAGAAATGTGGAAGCCAAAAAGACATAAGAAAAAGAAAGATTCTGACTTTCTGTATTGTTCTGGGTATTGTTTTAGCAATTGGAGTTGCATGCCTAATGTCGGCATATGCGTCGGGGCCGGGGTCAAGCGAAGACCCGGTTGCGCTAAAGAGCTATGTTGACGCAAGAATAAATGAGGTAGAGGCGAGAATAAGCGGATCGTCGGGCCAGGGAAGCACTACCGGGCAGGGAGGTTCTTCTTCGGGCGCCGGCGGAACCGGAGGAGGCGCCGATACTTCTGTTTTGGCACAGCTTGACGAGCTTTCAAGAAGGGTAAGCGCCCTTGCAAATGAAAATGCCGAGCTAAGAAGGCTGATTGGCGATGGCGGTGTCGGCGTCCCAGGTAGTAGCGGTAGTAGCGGTAGTAGCGGTAGCAACGTTAGTACTGGAACCGCCGGGGGTAGCTGGAGCACCGGGAGCGGCGGAGATGGCGAAAACGGGGTTGGCAGCGGGGTTGGCAGCGGTTACGGTGGCATCGCCGGAGGTGGCGATGGCGGACCTTTTATTTCAGCGGGGTCGTCGTTTTTTGACGTTTATGAGATAAGCAGTGGGCAGAGACTGCTGTTGGGTGCAGGCACTGAGGTCGTTGTGAGGACAGGAGACGCATCTGCGATAGTTGGAGAACTGGGCGGCGTCGTAAACCTGATAACAGGGGTAAATTACAACGCAGGAGAAGGCGTGGCGCGGAACAACCTGCTTCTGTCATCTAGAAACGACGGCAGGGGGCTGAGGTTTAACGCTGACTCATACGTGCTTATCAAAGGGGCTTTTGAAATCAGGTAATGCCCATCCGCAAAGGGGAAGCTTCGGGACTAGGTTAGCGTATAGCCCCACAAAGGGGAAGCTTCGAGACAAGGTACGCCCATCCGCAAAGGAGGTCTTTGATATTAAATGCATAATATGAACGTAATTGTGGCAGGGGACAGCAATGTGGGGTATGTCATTGCAGAGGCGTTGTATAAAGAAGGTTGCAATGTTGTTTTGATAGACAAAAACGAGGACACTATAGCAAAAGCCAACGCCGAGCTGGACGTCATCTGCATAAAGGGGAAAGGGCATAGTGCCGGCGTACTGCTTGAAGCGGGTATTAGGGACGCAGACATATTGATTGCGGCTTCGCCCAGCGACGAAATGAACATGGTGTGTTGCCTGACAGCAAAGAAGCTTGGCGCCAGCTACACGGTCGCTAGAATCCGGGACCCCGAATACGCGCATGAATTGGATATGCTCAAGAACGAGCTTGGCATAGATCTGATCATAAACCCCGAAAGGGAGATAGCGCTTGAGATTTCGAGAGTCGTAAGGTTCCCTTCCGCAGTGGATATTGAATCGTTTGTTGGCGGGAGGGTCGAGATGGTCGAGTTCAGGGTGTTCGAAAACGACCCAATGGTCGGGGTGCCGTTGCACAAACTGGCCAAGACCCATTCTGACATTCTGTTTTGCGCCGTGGAGAGGGAAAGCGAGATAATCATACCCAATGGCGAGTACATGATGCAGGTTGGGGACATGGTGTTTATTGTTGGCGAGCCGTTCTGCGTGATGCAGTTTTTTAAAAAAACAGGGAAGTATATGCAAAAAATTAAAAACTCCATTATCATCGGCGGTGGAAAAGTTGCCTACTACTTGTCGCAAGTTATGGTTGAAATGGGCATAAAGGTAAAGATAATAGAAGCTAACAAAGACCGGTGCATGGAGCTGAACGAGCTTCTGCCCAAGGTTATGGTCATTAACGGCGATGGCACGGAGCAGGACTTGTTGGATTCGGAAAACATAGAAGAAACAGGCGCTTTCATTGCGCTTTCAAATAATGACGAAGACAACGCGATGGCGTCGCTCTATGCCATGCGTTGCGGCGTCAAAACTATAATCACAATGTTGAACAGGGTCAGCTACATAGATATATTAAAAAGCTTTGGCATTTACAGTTCCGTTTGCCCGATGTTCACCACTGCAAACATGATCACAAGATACGTCAGGTCGGTAAAAAACAGCAAAGGCAGTTTTGTCGAAAACCTTTACAAAATGCTGGACGGCAATGTAGAGGTATTGGAGTTTACGGCAACCAGCACAACGCACTTCCTGGACATAGCTATAATGGAGCTGAACCTCAGAAAAAATTTGCTGATCGCCGCAATAGCCAGGGGGAGAAAAATAATCGTTCCAAGAGGTACGGACAAGATACACGAAGGCGACAAAATTGTTGTTGTCGCGCCGGGGGGGAAGATAGTAGACCTTAACGATATTTTTGCCCACTAAAGTGGGATCGATATTGCCGTTGTCGTGCTGGGGGAAGATAGTAGACCTTAATGATATTTTTGCCCGTTAAAATGGGACTGGTATCGCTGTTATAGCTCTGGGGGAAAGATAGTCGGCCTTGTTGATATTTTTGCACGTTAGAGTCTGTTAATAATGAAATGGAAAACATTGCATAGATATGAACCATAAATTCGTATTAAAGATTCTGGGATATGTATTAATATTCGAAGGTTTGGCAATGGTGCCGCCTGCGTTGGCGTCCATGTACTATTCCAATGGGGGCGACGTCGTTGCGGCCTTTGCCGTTTCAGCGGCGGTATTGTTTGTTATTGGAGCCGTGCTGGCTCGGCAAAAGCCCAAAACAGCGGCAATATACTCGAAAGACGGTTTTGCGATAGTCGCTTTTTCTTGGATATCGATTTCGCTTTTCGGTGCGCTTCCGTTTTATTTAAGCGGAAAAGTGGGTTCCCTTGTGGACTGCGTATTTGAGTCTGCGTCCGGGTTTACGACCACAGGCGCAACCATATTGACCGAACTCTCGGGGTTTCCAGAGGGTCTCGTCTTGTGGAGGGGGCTAATGAACTGGCTCGGGGGCATGGGTGTTCTCGTGTTGCTTGTCGCAGTCCTTCCGTCCATGGGCGCGAGGACGTCGCACATTGTCAAAGCGGAGGCGCCTGGGCCGAGCATGGGCAGGTTTCTCCCTAAAATGTCCGATACAGCCAAGATGACATACCTTATATATGTGTCCTTGACAGCTGTGATGCTGATATGCCTGCTGGTTACAGGGATGCCGATGTTCGACTCGCTCGTACACTCGCTTTCCACAGCGGGTACAGGCGGGTTTTCCAGCTTGAATCATGGCCTGAGTGGGTACGCCAACCCGGCGGCTGAAGTCGTCGTCACCGTATTTATGTTGTTGTTCGGCGTCAACTTCATGCTATACTATATGACCCTTACAGGGAATGTTAAAAGAGCGTTGAAGAGCGAAGAATTGCGCTTGTACCTGTTGTTGTTTGCCGGGGCGGTGGCAATCATAACGGTTGACATAACATCGTTTTACAGCGGAAATTTCCTTGTGGCTCTCAGGCTCTCGGTTTTTCAGACTGCGTCCGTGATATCTACCACGGGGTTTGCTTCAGCGAATTATGATTTGTGGCCTGACCTGAGCAAAATGATCTTGCTGGTGCTTATGCTTGTTGGCAGCTGTGCCAATTCGACTGGCGGGGCTGTCAAACAGATCCGGGTGCTGATATTGATCAAGAGCGTGAGAAACCATATTAAGCATATCGTCCATCCCAGGGCCGTAAGCCAAATAACAATCGACGGAAAGAATGTTGACGATGGCACGGTCAGGGAGGTTCAGATATTCTTTTTTGCATATGTGTTTATTCTATTCGTAACATGCCTAATAATTTCTTTTGACAGCATGGATATCTTTTCTACATTTTCGGCAGCGGTGGCGAGCATTAGCAACATCGGGCCAAGCTTCGGGCAAGTTGGTCCAATGCTAAATTATTCAGCACTCACCGCCCTGAGCAAAATAACACTAACGATATGCATGCTACTAGGAAGGCTGGAAATATTCCCGCTCATAGTAATCCTCGCACCCTCAGTATGGTCTAAAAAAAGCCTATAGCCCCTATGCATCCAGGAGGGATTTGACAGCGGCGATGTCCATAGTAGGCTGTTTGAATTCGCCCCTACGCATCCATGTGGGATTTGATGGCGGCGATGTTGTTGTGGGCTTTTTGGGTGTCCGGGTGGCTCTTGCCTAGCGACCTCTCGAAGATAGGCAACGCCTTCTCGTACCACTTCAGCGATTCGGCATAGTCACCAACTTCGGCGTAGACCATTGCGATGTTGAAGTATGTGATGGCTGTTTGGGGGTGATTATTGCCCAGCGATTTCTCGGTGGCAACCAAAGCCTTCTCATACCACTCAATAGCTCTGGTATAGTCGCCCTGGCAATGGTATACTGTTGCGATGTTGTTGTAAGTTCTTGCGGTTTCCGGGTGCCACTTGCCAAACTCCTTCTCGTTAATTGCCAAAGCCTTCCAGATCAGTTTTAATGCTTTGGAATACTCGTCCTGAGCGTAATAGACTACGGCAATATCGTTGTAAAGCTCAGCGGTGTCGGTGTGCCACTTTCCTAGCGACTTCTCGCGGATCGCCAAAGCCTTCCCGTGCCACTTTAGCGCATTGTAGTAATCGCCTTGGTTTCTATATACGATAGCGATGTTGTTGTACGTTACTGCGGTTTCTGGGTGGTCCTTGCCAAGCGACTTCTCGTAGCTTGTTAATGCCTTCCCATACCACTCTAATGCTGTGGTGTTTTCATTTAGATTTCCATAGGCGTTGGCGATTGCGTTATATATTGATGCGGTGACCGGATGCTCCTTGCCAAATGATTTTTCCCTGATAGCCAAAACCTTCCTAAGCCACTTCAATGCATTTGCATAGTCGCCTTTGCTGCGATAAATATTCGCTATGTCTGTAATATCAGCCAGGCTGTCCGGCCCAGAGCCAAAGTCGCACTCGAACTGCGGCAGTAGCCTTTCAAAAGCCTCGAAAAAGCGGTTTGCTTCAATTGAGGGCAGGGCCCATACGAAAGCGTTCAGGGAAAGTATCCTGACGAGCGTATCAAAAGCCTGCTTGTTTTCGTGGCCAATGAGAGAATTATACTTTTCTTGGTAGTAATACAACAGTTCGCGTTTTGATTCACTGTAAGGCTCCAGCATATTCAACATAATGCTGGCGGTTTTGGCCTTTTCATCGGGGAAATCGATCATATAACCGAAAAAAGAGTTGAAATCAGGGGCTTTTTGGGCAATCTCAATGCGGAAATATAAGGGGGCCATGAATACGAAGACGACTGGTAACTCGGCTAATGTATCTCTGCTAACGTTGAGTATTTGAAAAAACTCCGCATCAGCCATGTCTTGTCCGCACGCCAAGTGAAAATTTGCTAGAAAGATATATTTTGTGTCATTCTTTATGGGTGAGCATAGAAAATCGACGGAAAACCTATAGCCGATGCCAACCTCTCTAAAATCAATGATTTGGGCTATGCCCTCATCGAAACGCCCACGCATCCGCTCAGCTATTTCAACATGAAACTGCAGGGAGGCATTTGCTGTTACCATGAAAAATGCTCCGTCCTGTTGATGGAGAAGCCTCGTATAAAGGCGC
>Ga0099364_10006902_pt1 | contig 16388 bp, 16 predicted proteins | sample TergutTh196P3_FD_73070 | JGI IMG/M metagenome (GOLD analysis project Ga0099364, IMG submission 73070) | Microcerotermes parvus P3 segment gut microbial communities from Pointe-Noire, Republic of the Congo - Th196 P3 | ecosystem: Host-associated > Arthropoda: Insects > Digestive system > Gut ...
ACGAAGATATGCGTATGATTCATTTGGATGAGGTCGTGGTTACAGCGCCAAGAATTGAAAGAAAAGAGCCGCGGCTTGAATTTTGGGTGAATCGCGCTGCCGAAAAGACCATGCGAAGAGAAGACTTTGCACCATTTTCCCCTATTCTCGTTACTGATATACTGAGAATGATTGCCGGAGTAAGAGTATCTGCTGAAGGATATATATTCTTATGTCCGTCTTGTCCGCCTGCACTTATCTTTATAGACGGAATGCCTGAGGATTGGCCTGATGCAATGTTTAGTCCTTACCAGTCACCTGTTGAACAGGTCAGTGTTTTTCATGTAGAAAGTATTGATGTAATAACAGGAACCTCTGCTTCCATCTTTGGCGCACGTGGAGCCGGCGGAGCCATCAGTATCACAACCAGAAGATTAGAAGATATCCCCAGAGAGTATGATCATATTACCATCTACACTCCCTTAGGCTATCAGAAACCCGTCGCATTTTATTCGCCCATATACGAAACCTTGCAGGCCAGGCAATCCCCAATCCCTGATCTGCGCACAACCATCTTCTGGAAACCCGATGTCGTGATTTCGGATGAGAACGAAGAAACCGCTTTCGAATTCTATACATCCGACTTCCCCACCACCTACTCCGTTGTCATCGAAGGATTAACCACAGCCGGCACAATCGTCAGGCAGGTAGAGACAATCAAAGTTGAATAACTGAGGACATCCCCCTAACCCCCTTCAAAGGGGGAATGGGGGAATTAAAAATAACTGAATAGCTGAATCAAAATGGAAGTATCAGATAAACAAATGCGCGAACGTATCGGGAAATTTAATCAAATGGCAATGAACGTGGATTTCGGTCAATTACCTGTTGGATTGTATCATGGAAAAATGGGGCTTTGCATTTATTTTTATGAGTTGGCACGTTTGACGTCAGAGAAAAAATACCGGATGGTTGCAAATAAAATATTTGACGATATCGTTAACCGGATTACCGATAAAATTGAGATTGACCCTTCAAGCGGATTAACAGGAATCTGTATGGCTATTCACTTCCTGCTTGATTCCGGATATATGGACGGCAACCCCAATTATGTGCTGAAAAGCGATCGGACAATATGTTTAACTTAACAACCATACAATTTAAATGAAGACAGATATACGGGATATGACATTTATCATCCCTGTTCTGCATTACAGTTTCAGCGCAACGATGCTTGAAAAACTGAAAGCAATATGCGTTGAAAACCATGTTTTATATGCACAATTTGGCGAAAGGAAATGGTTTCAATTTGATCCCCCCGACAAAGAAGACTATGTTTCTATGACAAAATATGGGTAGAATAATCATTTTTCCATTTTCTGTGGGAGATTGACAAAGTAGAGGCGTTGCGTGGCTCGGGTGACTGCTGTGTAAAGCCAGCGATAGAAATTTTCGCCTAACATTTCCTGGGTGACATAGCCGATATCGAGGAACACATTTTTCCATTGCCCTCCTTGCGCTTTATGACAGGTGACGGCATAGGCATACTTTATCTGGACGGCATTGTAATAAGGGTCTGTTTTTATTTTCTTGATTTTGTCGGCTTTAGTCGGTTCTCCGGCGTAATCTTCCCATATTTGAAAAAATAATTTATCGTTTTGTTCTTTGGATAATGACGGTGATTCGTCTTGCAGTGTGTCTAACAACACGCGTAACTCCAATTCCCGGTCATTGTCCTGAAAACGAACCAATAAATCGCAAAAACGAAATCCATATATATTATATGTACGACGTATCCGCAATACTTCCATCATTTCCCCGTTTGCAATGAAATCCTGTTCCTGCAATTGCCCGGTCAGAAAATAGTTGTTTTTCACCACCATAAGCCGGTCGCCTGACGAAATTTCCTCTTCACGGTAAAGGATACGGTTTCGAACCCCGTTATTATATTGGATCGCCTGTTTGTTTGAACGGCATATAATGATTGTATCGTCTATTCCATCCCGGCTGTAATCAGCAGATATTGTTTCAATAAAATCTTCTCCTGTTACTTTTTTTACATCAGTGAAAGGACGCAAGTAAATGGTAGGGAACAAATTACACTTCGATCTTCGAAGGCTCTCACGGATATGTGTGGCATTGAATAATATGCCTGATTCGCTATCTTGCCGGACTACTTGTGTGAGGCTGATTTCTCCGGTATGAAATGAATAACGCTGAAGATAGTTGATGCTCAAGGCCGGACTTTCCTGTTCCGAAACAGGCGGTAACTGAGCTGTGTCGCCCATCAGGATTAATTTGCAATGTGCTCCTGAGAATACATAGTGCATCAAATCATCCAAAAGACAGCCGCTCCCGAATGAATACATTCCGGTTGACACGTTGGATATCATCGACGCTTCATCGACGATAAAGAGCGTATGGGTATGCAGGTTGTCGACTAATGCGAATCCGGTAAATTCGTTCGAAAATTCTTTCTGGCGGTATATTTTTTTGTGGATAGTGAATGCTTTTTGTCCTGCATATTCGGAAAAAACCTTTGCAGCCCTTCCGGTCGGAGCCATTAAGATGGTTTTTTGCTGTAGACTGTTCAACGCTTTGACCAACGCTCCTAATAAAGACGTCTTTCCCGTGCCCGCATACCCTTTCAACAAAAGTATATTTTCTTCATTCGAAAGGATAAAACCTGATATTTTTGCAAGCGCCGAATGTTGTTCTTCGGTCGTTTTATAGGGAAAAAAATGCAAAATTTGGCCAAGAATTCGATTTTTTATCATTTTTATGCAAATATTTTCACGATAAAGATACATCTTTAAATAATCTTTTCTATATTTGCGGCAAAGAAATTAATTAATAAACGAAATAAGATATGAAAATTGCATTAAACATTTTGTTGACAGGGGTCATTTTGTTCCTTACTTACATGTGCTTCCGCAGTATTATGGGGCCTGTGGAGTTTGACAAAGAGAAAAAGAGTCGCGATTTAGCGATTCAAGAGAGATTGATGGATATCCGTAAAGCGCAGATTGAGTACAAAAATATGTACGGGTTTCATGCGGGGTCTTTCGAGGACTTAATCAAATTTTTGAATGAAGACAGGTTGTCGTTTGTATCAAGGGAAGGTTCCTTGACTGATGAGCAATTAGCCAAGGGAATGACTGATCAGGATGCTATTAAACTAGGGTTGATCAGGCGGGATACAACCTGGATATTGGCAAAAGACACATTATTTGACCGCGGATATAACGTAGCAGCCTTAGAATATGTTCCGGTTGAAGGAATAAACGCGAAGTTTACGATGGATACAGCTACCATTGCGTCGGCGTCAGGATACACGGTGAAAGTATTTGAAAGCGGTGTGTTATTCGACACTTACTTACGCGACCTTAACCGTCAGGAGTTAATTAATCTGAAAGACAAAACGAGTAAAATGGGGCGTTACTTAGGCATACGTGTAGGCTCAGTTACAGAAATTAACAATAACGCAGGAAACTGGGAATAAGGCTAAAAGGTCATGAATATTCATGTTCCTGACACATTAACAGCCGGTAATTCAGAAAAATACGCAGTGTCCATCCGGTTATGGCCGGGTGGACTTTCTTTTGCCGGATGGATTCCTTCGGAAAAGGATAGTTTCTTTTTTGGGAAAACAGAAATAAACCGGAAAAAACGCTATGACTATGCAATCAAAGACCTGTTTTTTGCGTATCCGTTTTTTTTGTATGCTTACAAGCAGATTGTTGTGATTTCTGCGAACCGCCAATACACATTAGTCCCTGAAAGTGTTTTTGTGGAAAAGCAAAAAGAACAATTGATTTCATTTGTCTTTTCTGCTCCCGACGAAAAAGTGCTTTATGAACCATTAGATGAATTTGAAAGCGTAGTACTGTATAGCATACAACCTGAAGTGTATGAATTTTTGTCGCGGTCACTGCTTTGCCCAACGTTTACCCATGCCATCACCCCCACACTGAATCAATGGAAAAAGCAAAATTTTACCGGCTATCCCAAACAGATCTATGTGGCGCTGCACGAAGATATGATGGATGTAGCTTGTTTTGACAAGGGCGCCTTGTTATTTATTAATTCATTTCACGTGGGTGATTCTGCCGATATTATCTATTATATCCTTTATATATGGAAATTGACAGGCCTTGATCAACGTCAGGACGAACTTTTTTTGTATACCAATCTCCGGATGTATCAAACGCTGAGAGAAACATTACAAACCTATTTATCGCGTATCGAATTTATTCAACCCCAGTGGCCTGATGTAGGCATGGACGTTCCTCCGGATGTTACGGCTTTGTTTCTATGCGGATTATAAGGGGGAAATACGGTCATCGCAGGTTTCAGGTACCGGTTTCGTTCAATGCGCGTCCGACAACTGATTTTGCCAAGGAAAATCTGTTCAACATATTGGATAATATGGTTGATTGGGAAGAATCGGATGCGTTGGATTTATTTGCCGGAACGGGAAGTATTGCGTTTGAAATGCTTTCACGGGGCTGCCGGAGTGTAACAGCCGTAGAATTGAATTACAAACATGCCTCATTTATTGAAAAAGTAGCGAAGGAACTTCGTGCCGAAGAACTGACTGTCATCCGGGGTGATGCTTTACGTTATTTGTCTTCAGGTTCAAAACCAGCTTTTAACTTGGTTTTTGCCGACCCGCCATACAATTTGTCGAAATTACCGGAATTGCCGAAACTTGTATTAAACGGTCATTTGCTTTGTGAAGGAGGGATTTTTGTATTGGAACATTCCAAAAACAACAATTTTGTGACGTTGCCATATTTTACACAGCAGCGCGTTTATGGTTCTGTCAATTTCAGTATTTTCGTCAAAGAAGCGGCGAGAAAAGACGCATAAACGATTCAGCCAAACGTTTTGGAATGGGGCGCTTAAGCCATCGTGCAGCCACCAATCGTTCGCAATGACTCATATCCTCTAAAAAGACTTTCTTCATTTGTTTGGCAAACGACTGTTGGTATACAAAGGCATTGATTTCGAAATTATGCTCGAAACTGCGAAAGTCAAAATTGGCGGAACCGATACTGGTGAGTTCGTCGTCCATCACCAATAGTTTGGCATGTAAAAAGCCTGATGTATAAAAATAAACTTTCACGCCAGCTTTCACCATATCATCTAAAAAAGAATGAGACGCCATATTGGCAGTACGGGTATCGGAACGTTGGGGCAGCATCAGGCGAACATCCACGCCTCCCAGTGCAACCGTTTGTAGGGCTTGATTGAGTCCGTCGGTCGGAAGAAAATAAGGCGTCTGGATATAAATGTATTTTTTTGCATTGGCAATACTGAATGTGACGGCTTGCAGGTATTCACGCCATTGCCCGACCGGCCCGCTTGTTACAAACTGCATGATATTGTCTCCAAAGATTTTTTCTTCAGGATAATAGGCTTTGCCCTTGATGATCTGTTTGCTCGCTACATACCAGTCAATCAAGAAAGCGGATTGCAGCCCATGCACCCCTTTGCCCGCTACTTTAAAATGCGAATCCCGCCACATGCCCCAGGAAGTGCCTGTGAGATAGCGGTCGGCGATATTCATTCCACCCATAAAACCCACTGTTCCGTCAATTACGACCACTTTCCGGTGATTACGATAGTTCACCTTGCTCGAAAAAACAGGAAAAGCTACTTTAAGGAAAGCATAAACTTCGATTCCTGCGTTTTGCATTTCCTGAAAGAAACGCTGTTTTACATTCCAGCTTCCAACGTCATCGTACAGGACACGCACCTCTACCCCTTCTTTCGCTTTTGAGATCAATGCGTCTTTCACTTGCCTTCCAATTTCATCATCCGCAAAAATATAATATTGAAGATGGATATGGTGTCTGGCTTGGTTTATTTCTTGCAACAATGTTTCAAATTTTTCTAATCCACGGGTATAACAAGTAATTTCACTTCCATAAAGCAGCGGATTCTGTTTATTCCTGTTTAATAAATGAACTAACGGTTGATACGGAGAAGGAACAACGCACTTATCCTGTTTTACGACATCTGACTGTAAAGGTTTCATGATACGTTTATACGTCCTTCTCGAAACGATACGCTGCCTCCGGTTGTCCTGGCCAAAAACAAAATAGACTAACAGACCTATCCCCGGAAGAAACAAAAGTACAATCACCCAAGGAATCGTTTTTAATGGATTTCTGTTTTCCAACAAAACAACCAAAACTAAACTTACAATGGAAATTGAGTATAGAATGAGTATCGTTAAACCAAAGATGATTTGTATTTGACCATCTGTAAACATATTCCTTTTCTTAACCAATTATGTATAATTCACCCTCCAACGCCTTTCTTTTTGATGGCTTTGTTATCAAAGCTGAAGTATGTTTGTAGCATATCTTCCATGTTGTAAAAACCATTTTCTTGATGCATAATACTTTTAGCGGCAAACAATGCACCGACCCCAAACGCTTCCCGTGAAATTGACTCATGAATCAACCGTACTGTTTGATACGGAAAGCCAAATATGATCTCATGGCGACCGACAATACCGCCTGCCCTGATAGATTTAATATCTGTCTGTGCCAAAGACAGGGTCTGCGAAATTTTGATAGCTGTACCGGAAATTTCCCGTTTACTTTTAAAATGCTCTTCAATTAATTCAATATCGGTATAGGGTGCAATGGATTTAAGAATTTTAGCAGCTATCATTAAAAAATTAATGCCCACTGTAATGTTAGGAGACCAAAGAACTCTTGTTTTCTGGGCTAATGTTTTCAGAAAATCAATGGTTGATTCAGGATAAGCAGATATGGCAGAAACGATACTGATACCCCTCTCAGCAGCAACCAACCCATACTCCAACACAGCATCGGCAGCAGAAAAATCGATGATAACATCCACCGGATGCTTATCAAGCAGATCAACGCAGGTACATTCATCTTTCGCAAAAATCAATCCCTGATGATTATCAGTTATTCCGAGAGACTCAGGCACAGAACGATGCTGAAGGTTTGTCGTTTTTCTCAGAACCCAACAAAACTCCACTTCATCACTATGCAACAGTACCGTTGCAACAGCTTTACCAGTTTTACCAAAACCCAAAAGACCGGCTCTCATATTTAACACGCTATTGTTTCCCCAAATGCTTATTACGAATAATCGAAACTGTGTTTCTCATAAACAATTATGATACGAATACCGGAACAAATATAGAATGTTTTTTTTGAAAAAACAAATAAAATCACATTTTTTTTCTTTTTTTTGTGTTAAGGAAATGTAATACAGGCAAAGTCATAAATTTGGAATGCATATAAATAATCCGTATTTTTGTATCGCTTAATAAAAATAGTTTCAAAAGGATGAATACAGATACGTTGATTTTAGTCACAAATGATGATGGAGTAGAGGCGAAAGGGATTAATGAATTAATAAAATGCCTGAAAGATTTGGGAGAGGTGGTCGTTTTTGCACCTGACGGCCCCCGTTCGGGAATGTCAGGCGCCGTCACTTCGACTCATCCGATTACGTATTCGTTGTTACAAAAAGAAGACAATCTTACCATATACGCTTGTACGGGGACGCCTGTCGATTGCGTAAAATTGGCTTTGAATGAAGTGTTGGATCGTCTGCCCGACTTGTTGATTTCAGGAATAAATCATGGAGGTAATCATGCCATTAGCGTACATTATTCCGGGACGATGGGAGCGGTAATGGAGGGTTGTATCTTTCACGTACCTTCTTTCGGGGTTTCGTTGATGAATTATGCACCGGATGCCGATTTTTCGGAAGCTTGCCGTCTGGCAAAGCTAATTGCCGCTAAAGTGTTAAAGGAAGGTCTGCCTGATGGCTCCTATCTCAACTTGAATGTTCCCGTTGTTGTTCCGGTGAAAGGAATGGCCGTCTGTCGACAGGCCGACGGTCAATGGATCAATGAATTTGAGACCCGAAAAGGGACTGACGGAAACATAGAATATTGGTTGCAAGGCGAGTATATCGACCATGAACCTATCTTTCCGGACAACGATACCAACAGGCTGAACGAAGGATATGCTTCGTTAGTGCCCTGTACGATTGATGCAACGAACCATGCCTTTATGGAAACTTTAAGACAATGGAATATCACTGACTTGTAATCGAATGAGATATTTTTTAATAGCAGGGGAAGCTTCCGGTGATTTGCACGCATCCAACTTGATGGCCGCCATCAAAGCACAGGATTCACAAGCCGAATTTCGTTTTTTCGGAGGTGATCTGATGCAGCAAACCGGTGGAGCGCTTGTAAAGCATTACCGTGAGATGGCTTATATGGGAATAATGCCTGTTTTGATGCATCTACGTACCATCCTGAGAAATATGCAACAATGCAAGGAAGAAATCCGGATATTTCATCCCGATGTGGTGATTTTAGTGGATTACCCCGGTTTTAACCTGAAAATCGCCAAATACGTGAAGACCAAATTGAAAATACCCGTTTACTATTATATTTCGCCCAAAATCTGGGCATGGAAGAAATACCGGATCCGTTCATTTCGCCTGTATGTAGACCGGATGTTTTGTGTTCTCCCTTTTGAAAAAGAATTTTTCAGGCAATTGAATTATCCGGTCGTTTATGTGGGTAATCCTACGGTAGATGCGGTGGCCTCTTTCCGTGAAAGCTCGAACGACTCTTTTGAAACATTTGTCGAACGTCATAACCTTGTAGACAAACCTATTTTAGCATTGTTAGGGGGAAGCCGGAAACAGGAAATCCGGAAAAATCTGCCCGTAATGATCGAAACGGCGCTTTCATTCCCCGAATATCAGCCGGTCATAGCCGGAGCGCCCGGATTAGTGCCGCAAGATTATAAACGGTGCATAAACGGACGAGACATTCCGATCGTGTTCGGGAATACGTATTCACTTCTGATGCATAGCCATACGGCGCTTGTCACTTCGGGAACCGCTACATTGGAAACAGCGCTTTTCCGCATACCGCAGGTCGTTTGTTATTATTTCTGGGGAAAAAGATGCGTGAATTTTATATTCCGTCATTTTTTCCATGTTTCCTATATTTCATTAGTCAATTTAATTGCAGACCGCGAAGTCGTGCAGGAATTGTTCGGGGCTAAATTTACATACGCTAACGTAAAGGCTGAATTGAAACGGATTCTGTTCGATTCGCCATACCGTACTCAGATGCTGGCAGCTTATGACGATGTGATCGAAACTTTAGGCCAACCCGGAGCATCTCAGCGAACAGCGGAAATTATTGTTAAAAGTTTAAAAATCAACAAATAATCGTATAAATTCTTTGGAAATGAAAAACAAGTGTATTCTTTTATCGTTATTGCTGGGTATGTTTTTAATGAGTTGCCGGCAGAATCAATCCGGTATTCTGGGATTCAGGAAAGAACCGGTGGATTATGTCAATAACCGGATTGGAAATATCAGTATTCTTTTAGTCCCCACATTTCCGGTTACTCATTTGCCGAACAGTATGTTGCGGATGATTCCCGCCCATACGGAATTTGTGACGGATCGCATGCAAGGACTTCCCCTGAATGTACCTTCACATCGTCAGGGAGATGTGTTGTATCTGATGCCTTATTGCGGAGAGTTCGAAGGTTTAACTCCCGAAATGAATTACCGCTATGACCATGAAGTATCTACCCCGTATCAATATTCGGTTTTTCTGGATGATCATGCCATTACAGCTCGTTTTGCGCCTGCCGCACGTTCGGGCGTCTTTACATTGAATTTCGAAAAAACAGGGCCACGTTATGTGATGCTTCGTACGGCCCGTTCGGAGGGAGAACTTAAAACCGAAGGAAAGGTGATGTGCGGCCATGAAAATTATCACGGCGTAAAACATTATTTCTATTTGGAATTTGAACAGACGCCTGTTGAAACGGGGATGCTTGATACATTGTTTACAACAAGCCAACAAGCTTGTTATGCCGAATTTGACAAGAGTGCAAAACAAGTTCGTCTTCGTTATGGCGTGTCATACATCAGCGAAGAGCAGGCGCAGAAAAATATGGAAAACGAGATTTGGGGATTCGACATCGAACCTTTAGCCAAAGCCGCCCGCGCCGAATGGAATAAGGCATTAGGAAAGATTCAGGTAGATGGAGGTACCGATGACCAGAAAACCGTATTTTACACATCGCTCTACCGTGCTCATGAACGGATGATCAACATTTCGGAGGACGGACAATATTTCAGCGGATTTGACGGACAGGTGCATGATGACGAAGGAATACCGTTTTGGACAGACGACTGGGTATGGGATACATACCTTGCGCTACATCCTTTACAGACCATCTTGAATCCAAAGAAACAGGAAGAAAAATTAGTTTCCTATATCCGGATGTATGAGCAAAGCGAAGAAAAATGGATGCCGACCTTCCCTTGTGTGTTTGGCGACGCCCATTGCATGAACGGCAACCATGCTGCGGCTATTTTTGCCGATGCCCTGAGCAAAGGGCTGATGTTTGATGTGGAGAAAGCATTCGAAGGCATGAAAAATACGGTACTTACTGAAACAATGCTCCCCTGGCGACGTGCGCCCAAGACTGCATTGGACGATTTTTATCATCAGCATGGCTGGTTTCCTGCGTTGCATCCGGGAGAAAAAGAAACCGAACCGTTGGTGCACAGTTTTGAAAAACGTAATGCGGTGGCTGTGACACTTGCAGCCTCTTACGACGACTGGTGTATCGCGCAGCTGGCTAAAGCGTTAGGAGAGGAAGAGGATTATGAGTTCTTCCTTGAACGTGCATTCAATTACAGGAATTTGTTTAATCATGAAACAGGTTTTTTTCATCCAAAAGATAAAAATGGGAAGTTTATCGAACCTTTCGATTATATATTTTCCGGTGGAATCGGGGCCAGGGATTATTATGATGAAAACAATGCCTGGACGTATATCTGGGATGTACATCACAACATTGCCGACCTGATCGAACTATTCGGAGGCAACCAGCCTTTTATTGATAAGTTGGATCAATTATTTATCGAAGACCTGAAAACATCGAAATGGCAATACTATGCCGTTCTGCCTGACGCAACAGGTAATGTCGGTCAGTTTGTGATGGGCAACGAGCCAAGTTTCCATATTCCTTACCTGTATAACTATGCAGGCGAGCCATGGAAAACGCAGAAACGAATCCGTATGTTGCTCGAAAGCTGGTTCCGCAATGACCTGATGGGTATTCCCGGTGATGAAGATGGCGGTGGGATGAGTGCGTTTGTCGTATTTTCCAGTTTGGGCTTTTATCCTGTTTCGCCCGGAATCCCGGTCTATACCATTGGAAGTCCCATCTTTACGAGGTCGAGCATCCGGATGGATAATGGCAGGACTTTTACGGTCGATGCACGCAATTCGTCCTGGAGTAATAAATATATCCAGTCGGCAACACTGAATGGCCGACCCTTAAACCGGACATGGTTTACGCACGAAGATCTGGTTAAAGGCGGCACGCTTGTGTTGGTGATGGGCGACCGTCCGAATTATCAATGGGGAATTGACACCCCGCCGCCTTCGGCGGAGGATATGCAGGAAAAGCCCTCTCTAACTCCCCCGGAGGAGGAGGATTAATTCCCGCTGCAAAAACACCGACAGGTTCGGATGGTTCAAATCAAAAGCGAGCGTATGGATATCGTATAAGGTTTTCATTGTTTTATTTTTCAATATGAGTCCGCATCTGGCATCTTTTCATCAAGCGGGTGGAATTTGGTATAAGTTGGAAGATTTGGTTCTGGGGTGCTAAGCGCGAGAATGAGGGGCAAACTTCTGTTCTTCAGGGGAAAAAATCGGGAGACTGCGCCAGCAGGGACGATTTTTAAATTACGAATCAGGAGTTAGTGTTTGCAATCTAAAGACAATATCCGCTCATAGAGATTGTCTGAAGCCTCCCCTAACTCCTCCGAAGGGACTACCCCTGACTCCTCCAAAGGAGGGGAAGAGTGGATTTCTATTATATTCCTCGCTGCCTCCCGCACATCAACCGGCGGGAAAGCGCTTTTTTCATCAAACGAATTGAGGAATTTAATGATAAAAAAGCCGTCAAACTTGTCGTACATACGTTTGAGAAAAGCGCTTGATGAAGAAGAATATCTTCTACATTCTTCCAAAGACTCATTCCAATTATCCCTTCCGATAAATTCGATAACCCCGGATGGAATACTCTCTTGTAAATCTTCCTTTTCCAATGCAGGAAACAAGTCGTAAAATACTTTTAATCGCTTAAACAGTTCGAAATTGTACACATCATAACGTCCTTCCGCTATAATTTTGCGGATAGCAACGCTTGTGCCGAAGGGAACACGTTCCGATATACGGGGTGCAGGAAACACAATGCGTTCCGGCATTTCGCAGACAGGATGCATTTTAACGGCTTTTTGCAAAAAATAAAAATCTTCACCGGCTTGTCTGACAGGCATTCCACCCAACTTAATATAGGTTTCGGCACGCACGGCAAAACACGATCCAATCGTATGAATGGCATACGGAACCTTCACCATTTTCAATGCTAACCTGTAATAACGAAGGTATGTCTCATACAGTTTACATGCCCGAATCACGTCGTTAGAATATCGTTCCGGATCAAAACAGTGTTGAAACTGAAAAGTAAAACAGTGAGACGTTCTGTTTTTATACGCCTTTTCTGCCACTTGCAGATAATTTTCTGCCACCAATGTATCGGCATCCAGCGATACAATCAGGCCTTGCGGACAGTTGATGGCGGCAAATCGTCGGACAGCCTCATCCATACCGGCTTTCCGGGCAAATCCTACGCCGGCCTTTTTTCTGACGGTTCCCTCAATCCAAATTGGCAGCAACCGAAAATGCGAATAATACGCCTCTTGTGCCTGTTGTTGTAATTGATTGAAAATCGTCCGGTTTCTTGCAACGACTTCAACCGGCGTCCTTTCACCCGAATTGACCACCACGATTACTTCGATCTTTGACTGAATGGGTTTCACTTTATCTAACGAATAAAGTGTCTCAAAAACACAGTCGTCGTCATAGCAGGGAATTACTATGACAATTTTCAAATCTCCGTCGGGTCGTTCTGCAAAGAAAGGAGAAAACGCTGTGTAACGGGTGAAATAGGATGATGCAAAATCCAATACTACTTTTTTATCAGAGTCATAAATTCTTCGCGGGTTTTGGCTTGCTGGAAATAGCCTGTAAAATCAGACGTAGTAGCTAATGAGTTCTGCTTTTCCACGCCCCGCATCTGCATACACATATGCTGCGCTTCAATGACTACCATTACTCCGAGCGGATTCAATGTCTTCTGTATACATTCTTTGATTTGTAATGTCAGTCGTTCCTGCACCTGCAAGCGGCGTGCATAAATATCAACAACCCGGGGGATTTTACTCAATCCGGTGATGAAATTGCGGGGTATGTAAGCGACATGTACTTTCCCGAAAAACGGGAGCATATGATGCTCGCACAAGGAAAAAAAATCAATGTCCTTGACGATAACCATCTGTTTATAGTCCTCTTCCCGAAACATGGCCGCTTTCAAGACGGCTTCGGGATCTTTGTGGTAACCATTCAGTAAAAACTGTATAGATTTTGCTACCCGTGTCGGGGTTTGTACCAATCCTTCACGGTTCACATCTTCTCCCAGCAGACCAATGATCTCACAATAATGTTTAGCTAATTGTGAGGTTACAGGAGATAGTTCTTCGTTTTCTTTCATACGTTCGAAGTATTCAGTTCAGCTGAATCCTGACGTCTTCTTTCAATATTTGTATTTCTTTTTTAAACGCGGGAAATGCTTCCACTAACTTACACATCATCGAAAACGCTTCTTCATACGAGAGATAATCACCAACCCGCAGGCGCCAGAAGGGTGCAGCATAGTTGATGTGGGTTGGGACATCGCTAAAAATATGCTCAATCTGTTTTTGTTTTTCAAGCGCTTCGTTCATGGAGGTGCGTTGAATATTACCGGAAAACACCTGAATCCGGTAACCCGGCATCAAAAGATAACTTTTATCTCCGTCCGTTTCTATTTTTTCATCAAAAGAGCGTTGCCCTACGATCGAACGGATAGCAGCAGATTGACGAATGGTTACCGTACCTTTCCCAGGCTCTCTTACGGACAATTCGTCAAAGATAGAGGATTGCGCGATTATACTGACTCTGCAGCATAACAACAGCAATATAAACAGATGTATTTTCATGCGTTATCAAAAAGCCTCAATGATGGGCAGGAAATTTTCTACACTCAGGGAAGCGCCACCGATCAAACCGCCATCGACATCAGAGTTTGCAAACAGTTCCTTGGCATTTCCAGCATTGCAACTTCCGCCATACAGGATGGTGGTGTTATCGGCTATGTCTGCGCCATATTTTGCTGCAATCGTCTGACGGATATGTGCGTGTATTTCCTGCGCCTGCGCTGCGGTTGCTGTTACGCCCGTTCCGATTGCCCAAACCGGTTCGTATGCAATGATTAATTTGCTGAAATCTTCGGCTGATAAATCAAATAATGATTCTTTGATCTGGGCGTCTACTACTTCAAAATGTGTACCTGCTTCTCTTTCAGCCAATACTTCGCCTATACAGAAAATGGGAGTTAACCCATTGGCCAATGTTATTTCAACTTTTGATTTCAGGATGGCGGGCGTGTCATGGTAATAGGAACGTCTTTCGGAATGTCCCAGTATGACATATTTCGCTCCTGTGGAAACAATCATGGCTGCTGAAACCTCTCCGGTATATGCTCCCTTTGCCTTATCGGCTGCATTCTGGGCGGCTACACCAATTCGGGTTGTATCAATTGCTTCAACAATATTTGTCAGATGCGTAAAAGGTACACATACAATGACGCCGCAACGAACAGTTTTGTCTTTTAATGCGTCATTTAATTCTTTGGCTAATACTACTCCCTCCTGAAGGGTTGTGTTCATTTTCCAGTTTCCTGCTACAATGTTTTTTCTCATTTTAATTTTTAATTATTAATCAGTTAGTAATTTTCTTTTTTTACGGATATAACGATTTCTGAAAAAATCATAGATCCAAATCGACAACAAAGGTAATGTAAATCCTGTAAATATCCGCAACCACGAAACACGTTCTTTCTCGTTTTTTTCTGCTAAAATTTCAGGGGCGGTCAGGTCTTCTTCGTTTATTGGTGTGTTATCTAATTTGTTAAACATCTCTGTTAATTTATCTTCACCCGGAATATCATTGTGATGCCATTTTGCCAAAATGGTGCCGTTTTTGATGACAACAAGCCCCGGATTGGAACGAATCATCGTTTTTAACAATACATCATCGGCTATCAGGAACGGATAATCCGCGCCTGTATTTTCACTCCATTCTTCGATGTCTTCTTCGGAAGAGGCAGTAATTCCGTAGAAAGGTAATTTAGCCTCTACGGCAGCATCATAAATATTATTGATATTATCAATATGAAAATCGTTTGCCTTTTTTATTTTAGGCATGATCAACAGAAAGGTAAGTTGAGGATGACTCAATATTACATCGGCAATATTATCGTGGTTTTTGTTATACAGCTCGAACGAATTGACAACAGGCATAAACCCTTCCTTGATAATTTTTTGATCTACAAAGGTCCACGAAGGATCGTCTGTCGGTAATTCTTCCAATGTAAATTCTTTTTTAACACCTTCATTTTCGTAAATGAAAACGATTTCATCCTGCGGTGCATCTTCCGGAATTTCCATCAGTTTTGGGATATTTAATCCGACTTTATAAGGCCGGAAATCTGTGATGGGCAGATAGGAAAAGTTATAATAACAAAAAGCCATGCAGAAGAAATAGGCGTACAATCCCACAAACCAGTAGGCTTTAAATGTGTAGCAGGAAGTCAGGTGTTTATGGTAAATATAGGTGATAATGGATGCTGCAAGCAAGGGAACATTTTTGAAAAACGTCTCCCAATTCGAAAGAATAATTGCATCGCCGAAACATCCGCAATCTGAAACGGGATTAAATATAGCCAGATAGAGCGTGAGCGGCGTAAAAAAACACATAAACAGCAACACGCAAAGGGTGGTTAGTTTACGGTATACAGCCAATAACATGCAGATTCCCAACGTAAATTCGATGGATGCAAGGTTAAAGGAAAGGATGTTCTCCATCCACGAAAAATGATTCAGCCCGAAAGCCGTCAGGTAATCTCCGATTTGTAGCGCTCCACCTACGGGATCAATGGCTTTTACGGCTCCTGAAAAAACAAATATAGCGCCGATAAGTATCCGGCTGAATTCTGCTAAAATCTTAATAAGTCTTTCCTTGTTCATACGTCTTCGTTAAATTCAAGTTTTATCAAACCAAAAAGAGCATAGTTAATCATATCCATATAATTGGAATCAATTCCCTCTGAAACAATCGTTTGTCCGTTATTATCCTCGATTTGTTTCGTGCGGTATATTTTTGCTACAATCAAGTCGGTGTACGA
>Ga0099364_10006903_pt1 | contig 16386 bp, 13 predicted proteins | sample TergutTh196P3_FD_73070 | JGI IMG/M metagenome (GOLD analysis project Ga0099364, IMG submission 73070) | Microcerotermes parvus P3 segment gut microbial communities from Pointe-Noire, Republic of the Congo - Th196 P3 | ecosystem: Host-associated > Arthropoda: Insects > Digestive system > Gut ...
AAAATGGTGCAATAGTATATTCAGGTAGTTCATATACTTTTAACATTGCAAATAATAGAACCTTAACAGCATTATTTGATGATGCCAAAAAGAAGCAACGCATCAAGAAAGTTAATGTAAAGAAGGGACGGCTAATAATAACACCACAGCCGTAAAATCGGTGCAAGACATTTTAACACGGGGGCAAGCCCCCGTGTTTTTTTTACCACCCCGTCATTTGCTCTCGCAAATGCCACCCCTCCACAGGAGTGGAACTGTTCCCCTCCGTGGAGGGGAAGCAGTGCTTTAGCACTGCGGGGTGGTAAATTAGCACAGGGATAAATCCCTGTGTTAAAAAGATGATTATTTAACACGGGGATTTATCCCCGTGATTTATTTTATTTTTATTTATCTATTATCTTATAAATACATTAAAAAATAAAACATTATATTTGTATTTTATAAAATAATAAGTATGTCTAAGTTTTTAATTCTTTTTAGTATGTTTTTGGTGACTTTCGAATCGGCGGCAGAACAGGTGCTTTTCTACGAACATAAAGAGGCAATGAATAATGCTCTAAAACAATTTGATTCGCTACCAAAAGGTTGGAAACAATTGGAAAGAAGTGCATCCTTTTGGCAAAGACGACTAAATCAAAATGGTGAAATTACATCGCCAAAATGTCTTTATAACGAAGCAAAAACATTTCTTGATAAACAATTAAAAAAAAATAATGATCATTTGTTAACCTCTGAAAAATGGGAATTGCTTGGACCTGAAATCTCGCTAATGGATTTTGGAAATGGTAAAGTAAATTGCGTTTATGCGTCACCTATAAATGATAGTTTGCTGTTTTTAGGTAGTGCAAGTGGTGGATTGTGGCGTTCTACAAATGCAGGTGATAGTTGGCAAGTAATTGAGTGGACTGATTTTATTTCTAATGGCATAATGGATATTGCTATTAGTCCTTCGCATCCGAATATAATGTATGCTACAAGTGGCGACCCATATGGTGTAAATTTATTTAAGTCGTATTCTTTGGGAGTTTTGAAGTCCGTTGATGGAGGCAATGTGTGGGATTTATTGATGCCGACATTGGATTTTGCTGATTCGCTTGCTTTTTTTGAGATATTAGTTCATCCTGAAAATCCAGATATAGTTATAACAACAACTAATAAAAATATCTTGAAAAGCATTGATGGTGGTATAACTTGGTCTGAAGTATTAGCAGATGGCTATTTTAGAGATATGAAGTTTATGCCGAATAATCCTGATGTTATTTATGCTACAAATATGATGGGTTATGAAATTGGCGGCTGTAAAATGTTTATGAGTAAAGATTGTGGTGAAAGTTGGAATGAAATAGCCGAATTCCCTCTCGGTAGACGTATAGAACTTGAAGTCACTCCGCAAAATCCGTATTCTCTTTATGTGTTAGTAGGTTCTTATACAACTCGGAAAGGTGCCGAAGGATTATATAAGTTCAATTTTTCTAATGATACCATTATAATAGATACGATATTTAATATAAACAATATAACTTTTGTTGATGAAGACGGCGACCTTAAACCAAATAATGCTACTAATTATATAAATGGACAAAGTTTTCATAATCTTACTATTGGTGTTTCACCGTTGGATAGCAATTTAATTATTGTTGGAGGCGTTTATTGTGCGATGACTACTAATGGAGGAAAAACTTGGTCGGGTTTATCAACAGGACATCCTGACCACCACGACATTAAGTTTATAGATACTTTTATATATTTATCCCATGATGGTGGTATAGATAGAATAGGTGTTAATGAGTTACTATCTCAAACAAACAAACGTTCAAAAGATTGTAGTAAAGGTTTAGCAATAACTCAATATTATAGGGTTGGTCCACATAATTTTATTCCTAACAAAGTTATGGGCGGGTCGCAAGATAATGGCACCCATTTTCTATATAATGAAATTTGGTCACATGTTGGTGGCGGTGACGGAATGTTTTGCCAATTTCATCCATTAATTCCTGATAAAAGATATATGTCCACACAGCGAACTAGTTGGGGAATAAATGAAAAGTTTCCATGGATTTCTACATTCTTATATACTACACATTCTTTGGATACATTTCTTATAATAGGTGAAAATGTATATGAAGTATTCTATCAAAGAGACACCACTGATGGAGTTATACGTAATAATAGGCATTCAAATAAACTATCTGATTTCTTTCCTTGGGGTTGGTATGACCCTGATACACGTGCATTAGCATATTCACCAACTGATAAAAACTATATATATGCTGCAAGAGGAGGACATTTGCATATTACTAATAACTATGGAGAAGATTGGCAAGATATTATATCTCTTAATGCTCCTATTAGTTGTATAAATGTATCAGAAAACAATCCTGAAGTGTTTTGGTTTTCTTGCATGGGAAATGTAGAAAACGAAAAAGTATATAAATATAATAACGGCGAAATAACTAATCTTTCCTATAATATTCCAAATATAGCAGTAAATAGTGTTGCGTTTTATCCTTTAGATAGCAGTTTGTTTATAGGAACGGATATGGGCGTAATGCGTTTAAGGAACGGAAATACAGAATGGGAATTGTTTAGCAACGGTATGCCATATACTTCTGTTATGGATATTAAATATATTAAACAAACAGGACTTTTATATGCTGTAACTTGGGGACGAGGAATGTGGTCCATAAAATTAAATGATTGCTGGACAGAACCACCTATACTTAATTTTTTAGTAGATACAATAATTTGCACAAGTAATTTTCCTGTTATTGCTTATCTAAAAAATAAAGAAAAAGGTAGCAAATATATTTGGAATGATGGTTCTACCGATGAAGTATTATTAATATACAATTATGGTGAATATTGCTTGTATAAAGAATCTGCTGAAGGTTGCGGTAGTGTATCGGTCAAAATTACTGTAGCACGTAAGTATGAAGGAACTAATGTTGCAAGATTGTTAAGCCGCAATCCTGCTTGCATCGGTGATACTGTTAAGTATGTAGCAAATAAAAACTCTTTCCCATATAGTTTTGAATGGAGCAACGGTTCTACGGTTGATACTATTAAAATTACAGAAAATACAGATTTATATATTACGTTTGATGCTCCAAATCAACCTTGCATAAATACTTTTTTTATTGATAATGTTCGGTTTGTTGCACCTGCTTTTAGCACTCCTACAATATCACAAGTAGGTAATGTTCTTATTTGCGATGAAGAAGCAAGTATTTATGAATGGTTTATTGACGGCGTATCACAAGGAATAGATAATAAAAATTATATATTTATAGAGACACCGGGCGTATATGAATTAATTATAAGAGATAAAAATTATTGTGTCTCATCGGCAGAACCAATAACTATTTACCCGCCAATAAACAATAATACAATAGTTCGTGCTAATATACATCCTAATCCGAGTTCGGGCAAAGTAATAATGGAATTATTTTATGATGGCAACGATATAGCAGATATTAGTTTTTACGATGGACTTGGTGGTTTTATAGATAGTTATGATAGCGGGGTTCGTATTAATCATTATTTTTATGATGAGTTAGATTTTTCTGATATGCAGAGCGGAGTATATTATATTTTAGTCAAGATTAAGGACTATCAAAAAGCATTCCGAATAGTAATAAAAAGATAAAAAGAAGTAGTTCATTATCATCTCCTTATTTTTATACTTGTCCTGCTGAACTTATTTTAGCATCCCCTAATTTTACATCGTCATTGCGAGCAAGTATTAACACGGGGATTAATCCCCGTGTTATAGTTTGCTACATTTTTTATAATTAGAAAAACAATACTTCTTTAAAAAAACATTAAATTGTAAAAAAATAACTTATAATTACTTTTTTTTGTTGAATTAGAGAATGCAAATAGATATTATTACATCTCAGCCAGATTTATTTACGTCTGTTTTAAACAATAGTATTATTGGACGTGCTATTGCAAATAAATTTGTAAAAGTGAATATTCACAACCTGCACAACTGGGCGAAGGACAAATTTAAACATATTGACGATACACAATACGGTGGTGGAAGCGGTATGGTAATTAAGTGCGAACCTGTGTTTGATTGCATAAATGAACTGAAAACTACAAATAATTACGATGAGATTATTTATATGGCACCAGACGCACCAAAACTTACGCAAAGTGATGCTAACCGATTGTCACTACACAGCAACATTATTATTCTCTGCGGACATTACAAGGGTATTGACCAACGAATAAGAGATGAGTTAATCACTGCCGAAATCTCTATTGGCGACTACGTTCTGACGGGTGGCGAACTTCCTGCGATGGTGTTATTAGACGCTGTAATTAGGTTGATCCCGGGAGTATTGAGTGATATAGAATCAGCATTAACCGACTCATTTATGGATGGCTTGTTAGAAGCACCCATTTACACTAAACCTGCTGTATATAAGGGGTTAAACGTCCCTGATGTGCTTTTATCGGGTAATCATCAGCATATCAAAGAATGGCGACAAAATCAATCCTATAACAAAACTAAACTCATCCGTCCCGACCTATTAGATAGCGAATAAGAAGCAATTTATTGTTATTATTTTTTATAGTATAACATTCTATAAAAAAACAGGAACAAGTAATCTTGTTCCTGTATTAATTTGGTGGCAGTTAATTAGTCCATTGGCTGGATGTCGGACATTATGATAAAATTAATACCGCCTACGGTTTTTGTTTTACCTATTATACCAACTGCTGACCTATGTGCATAATCTGCTAATTTTTTGAATGCAAAGTCACCGCCTTCGGTTTGGACAAAATAGTATTTCTTGTTGTAAAAAAACACTAATGGACTACCTTGTTCCAATAATTCTTTTGCTCTTTCTTTTGTAAGTTGAAGATCCTTTTTCCCTTTAAATACATCATCTAAACTTACAATTTTGCCTTTCATCGGCTTAGTTGTAGTAGCAGTTTCTACAACGTTTGGTAGCATTAAAAAGAATGCTAATCCCACAACAATAGTTGCAACAACGTTTTTTTTCATATATTTAAAATCCTCCTAAAAACTTGGTTTTGCAAATGGAACATTTGTGCGAGTTTGATACGAAATTAACAACTCAATATATGCGTTGGTTTCTGTCGCAGCGTGCAAATATCCGCCGTTATCACCATTCTTCAATACTAAAATTTTAGCGTATTGATAATTTGCTGTGCTTGTTCCTATTCTTGCAAAAAAGGTTAATCCTTTTGTTTTACTTGTAGCAACATTATCTGTTTTTAGATTAATGTGTTTTTTGCTATAAGATTCTTTAGATAAATCTTGATAAAATAAAATATCATCAAGTTTATCTGTGTCTTCCTCTAATGGAGTTGTAATATCGGCATCTACAGGATTTCCTGTAAGAGTATATCCCATAGCCGATACAACACTGGAAGCGGTGCCGAAAATAAGAGTATCTCTACCGCCGAGTGCTAAATTCCATCTATCGCCATTTCCAACTCTCCAAGCACTTGGCGATTGTTCTTGGCTATAGAGATTCAAGCCACTACCGAGTGAGGACTGTCTCACATAAACTTTAATTGTGCTTCCGACATCATTTTTGTCGAAATGGGTTGCAAGCGCCCATTGGATTTCTTTGGCAGTGCTTCTTACAAGAGTGTCTGCATTGTTTCCTACTGCGACAACTCTAAATGTATAAGTTCTTGATGCATCTAAACCACCACAATGATATTGGTCTAGATTTTTTGCTACTTCAACAACTTGGTCTTCTATACCTGTTGCCGATATAGTTAGTTCATATTTGTCGAACCAACTTTCATTAATACTAAGGGAATGGTCCCAAGCAACAGTAATTTGATAAGTCCCTGTTTGACCTGCATACATAGTTCCAACTGGTAAGACATTTATTACAGTTGGATTCTCTTCGCCATCAGGGTCTATATCATCATTTTCACACGCTGTGAAAATAAACATTGAGATTGCGAGCATACATAAGATGCTCATTAACTTTTTTAGTGACATATAATTTGTCCTTAGATTATATAGTTAAAATATTAATTTTCTAAAATATTTAATTTGTGTTCACACACAAATACAAAAATAATGTTTTTTTTGTAAAAAAGAGATAGCATTGTATATTATTGTTAATAAAAATAATATTAGCCAATCTAAAATCTATCTGCAATTATAGTTAATTAGTAATAAAATAAATACTTATAGCAGTTATCAAATGCAATTTATTTTCTTTGGCAAAGTTTTTACGTATTAAAAGCATATAATGATATTAAAATGGAGGATTTATGCCTTTTGCAATAGCAGGTCAAGCCCGAATAAGAACTAATACTCCTGCAGAAAATGCCTATAATGCAATGGATATTGCAGGTAGAGATATATCTTTACGTCAATTAAGATTATCAACAGGGAAGCGAATCAATAATGCAGCCGATGATGTAGCAGGTTATATTACATCTCGTTCCTTAACTGCTCGTAATGGTGCGTTAAATGCCTGTAAATTAACAGTAGGAGATGCTTTTAATGTTTGCCATGTAGCAATGGATTCATTAGAGAGTATAAATGGATTAATGATATTAATTAAAGATGCAACCGCACAAGCAGCATCAGGTGCTTTAGGAACAGATGAAAAAGTAGCATTAGCAAAAGCATCTTATAGATTAGCACAACAAATACAAACAATTGCAGATTCTACAGTATTTGGTGGCAGGCAGTTATTAGATACAGTTTTTACTGCTAATTTCATAATAGGATATGATGCAAAAAATACTTTATTGTCTTTAACTGTTGATATGCGTGAAGAAAATACAGAGTTTGATATAAATACAGGTGGGTTAATGAATGTTAATGCTGTTCCTTCAGAAAGCACAGTTATGCCTGGATTGGGTAAGCCCGTAAATAATGAGTTTTGTGCTATACCAGGATTAAATTTAGAAGATTTGTATTTAGTCGCTATGGACGACTTAGGAATATTTCACGAAGATAGAATAGGAACAACTATGACATCATTAGCAAACGCAATACAAAATATAAATAAAACAGCAACTTATTTAGGCGGAATATCTAATAGATTAACATCACAAGAAGAACTACTAAAAAATCAAATAACAAATTACAACGCAGCAATATCTCGCGTAGAAGATGCTGATGTAGCAAAAGAACAACTACATTTAATTAAGTCGCAATTTTTACAGCAAACATCAATAATATCTTTAGCACAAGCAAACCAAAATCCAAATGCGTTTATGAAGTTATTTAATTAGAAACTAATTTTAGACATATAATATACCTTAACTACTTATTAATTTTATCTTTTTACACATATACTATAAAAAGTATATGTGTTTTTTTGTATAAGGTTATAACAAGTCATTAAAAAAAACTCTTACATTGGCATTTTTATTTCAAATTTTTTGGTGTTATTTATTGCTATATCATATCCTGCATCGGCGTGTCTTATTATACCCATAAATGGGTCGTAATTAAGAACTCGTGATAACCGACCTTCTGCTTCTTCGCTTCCATCAGCACATACAACCATTCCTGCATGCAAAGATAATCCCATTCCAACTCCGCCTCCATGATGTAATGATACCCAAGACGCACCACCAATTGTATTAAGTGCAAAATTAAGATAAACCCAATCAGCAATAGCATCAGAGCCATCTTTCATTGCTTCGGTTTCGCGATATGGTGAAGCAACAGAACCACAATCAAGATGGTCGCGTCCGATAACAATAGGAGCGGAGACCTTGCCCGATTTAACCAGTTCATTAAATAACAAACCTGCTTTTGCTCTGTCGCCATAACCGAGCCAACATATACGAGAAGGCAATGCTTGGTATCTAACCTTTGCTTGTGCGTTTTTTATCCAACGATGTAATGTGGGATAGTTAAAAGTATCCATTATTGCTTCGTCTGTTATAGCAATATCTTTTGGGTCTCCCGATAATGCAACCCACCTAAAAGGACCTTTGCCATCGCAAAACAATGGACGAATATATGCAGGAACAAAGCCCGGAAAATCAAACGCATTACTAACATTATCATACTCTTTTGCTATTCCACGAATGTTATTTCCATAATCAAAAACTATGCTTCCTTTGTTTTTAAAATCAAGCATAGCACGAGTATGTTTGCCGATGGATTTATATGTTTCTTGCAAATATTTATCAGGATTTTCTACTCTTAATTTATCTGCTTCTTGTTTTGTATAACCCGCAGGATAATAGCCGTTCAGCGGGTCGTGTGCAGAAGTTTGGTCGGTAACAACATCAGGAATAATGCCAAGTTTAAGAATTTCAGGCAATATTTCCGCTGTATTGCCGATAAGACCAATAGAAATTGCTTTCTTTTCTGCTTTATATTTTTCAACAAGTGCCAATGCTTCTTTCAAATTATTAACTTTAATATCGCAATATCCATCGTGTATTCGTTTATCTATACGGCTTTCATCAATTTCAACTGTGATAGAAACAGCACCTGCAAAAGTTGCAGCAAGCGGTTGAGCACCACCCATTCCGCCCATTCCACCAGTTAGCAAAAATCTTCCTGCAAGGTCGCCGCCGAAATGCTGTCTCGCACATTCTACAAATGTTTCATAAGTTCCTTGCAATATACCTTGCGTTCCGATATAAATCCAACTTCCTGCTGTCATTTGCCCATACATCATTAAACCAAGTGCATCTAATCTTCTAAATTCGTCCCAATTAGCCCACTTCCCAACGAGATTAGAGTTTGCAATAATAACTCTTGGGGCTGATTTATATGTTTGAACGATACCTACGGGCTTGCCTGATTGGACAAGCAGTGTCTCGTCTTCATTAAGATTAAGCAATGAATTAGTAATAGCATCAAAGCATTCCCAATTTCGTGCTGCTTTTCCGAGTCCGCCATAGACGATAAGTTGTTCAGGTTTTTCGGCATTTTCAGGGTCAAGATTATGATGTATCATTCTATAAGCGGCTTCAATTTGCCAATTCTTACAATGTAATTTAGTTCCTTTTATAGCATTTACTGTTCGCATAATTGTATTTAAATATAAGATATTAGATACAAAAATAACTTTTTTTTTAATTATAAAATACTTGTTATGCTGAACTTACTTCTGCATACCCTTATTTTTTAAAACTATTTTATTTCACAAAAACCTTATTTTAAACGTTATGAATATATCAAAAATGAAAATAGTATTGTGGATTGTGGTAGCCACTTTAATCGTTGCTATGAGTGGATGTAAAAAGAGTGACAATACTCTAAATAGAGATAGTTTAAATAGTTTAAAGGAAGCAAGAGGATATGATAATCTTTATGGTTTTATTGAAGGTATGGCTATAGTTGAGAAAGGTAATTATAAATGGTTTATAGATATTAAGGATGGAAACGAAATAGGGCAAGAAAAACAATATGATGATGTCCGTAGTTTTGATGAAGGTATGGCACCGGTTAAGAAAGATAGTATTTGGTTCTTTATAGATAAGGAAGGAAATGAATACTGGAAAGATAGAGAATATGATTATGTTGATTCTTTTAATGAAGGTATGGCTATAGTTCATAAAGATGGTTATTTTGGTTATTGGTTCTTTATAGACAAGGAAGGAAAGGAATACTGGAAAGACAGAAAGTATGATTTTGTTGATTCTTTTAATGAAGGTATGGCAATGGTTAAAAAAGATGGTTATTGGTTCTTTATAGATGAGGAAGGCAACGAGATAGGTAGAGAAGAAAAATATAATGATGTTTGGCCTTTTACCATAGGGATAGCACAAGTAGAGAAAGATGGCAAAGTATTTTATATAAATAAGCAAGGCGAAATAGTAAAAAAAGAAGAATAAAGTAAAATTAGTAACGTTTTTAGGGAAATTAGTAACGTTTTAAGTCTATTAGAGTTATTTTTAGAGTATTAGAGTTATTTTTAGAGTATTAGAGTTATTTTTAGAGTATTAGAGTTAATTTTAGAGTATTAGAGTTATTTTTAGAGTATTAGAGTTAATTTTAGAGTAATAGAGTTATTTTTAGAGTATTAGAGTTAATTTTAGAGTATTAGAGTTAATTTAAGTCTATTAGAGTTATTTTTAGAGTATTAGAGTTATTTTTAGAGTATTAGAGTTAATTTTAGAGTATTAGAGTTAATTTTAGAGTATTAGAGTTAATTTTAGAGTAATATGCTGTTATGCTGAACTTGATTCGGCATTTCTATTTATTTATTATTTTTCCACTATAAACTTGTGTGAATATTTTGCTGATGGGGTGTTTAATATTAAAAAGTAACTGCTATTGCCATACATTGAAATAGGTATTGTAAAGTTGAATTCTTGTTTATCGTTTATGTTCACAGACCACTCTTTTACTATTTTAGTTTTGCCTGTTATATCAACTATTTCAAGCCAGTAAGCACCATTTTCTATCACTTTGCATTTTACTTCTAATAAATCAGATGCGGGATTTTTGCTGATAATTAGCGATGGAGCGTAATCGAAAGTTTTTAGCAATCTGTCATTGCCTTCTTTACAAATATTTAATGTTATATAGCCGTTAAATAATTTAGGTGCTTCAGATAACTCTTCTATAAAAATTACTTCTTTAATATCAATAGTAGAAGAATCTTTATCACCTAAAAGAATATCACCACGAACAGTTAATAATTCTGTTTTTATATCTGATTTAAGCGAAGGAATAGATATATTATTTATTGTAATTATTCCATTTAAATTGTTCCAATTAGCATCATTATCAATGTTTTGCGTATAAAATATATTTCTGTCAATCTCTAAAACTAATTTTTCTATTACATATCCTGAAACATCCTCATTTGCTATTATATGAATCGGTAGAGAATAATTTATTGCATTCGGATGAACTAATTTATGCGTATCTGCACAAATAGTGAATTTCATATTATTTTGGCACAAATTATTTATCATTATTGGAATTGTTTTTTTATATTCGCCGATGCTTGCATATATTGTATCTTCGCCAATTTTTTCTAAATAAACCTTTCCGCTATTTGAAAAATTAATATTATCAAATGCTTTTGCCCATTGAACGCCATTTTCAAGATTTACATAAAAACATTCATCAATATTATTATATATATCATAATCAGCATTTATATCATCCAAATAAGCAGGCGAAACCGCAACTTTACTTGCAATTTCATCTTTTAATTCTTTCAAAATAGGATATAAATTATCATTATAAATCCAGTTTTCATCACCTAAAATTGCTTGCAAGTTTGTTCCGATTAGTTCTTTTGTTAATCGTCCTTCTGCTTGTCCTTCTATATCTTCGCCTGCAATTCCGCCATAAATACACATCTGTTTATTGTAAAAACAACCAAGAGCAAGTAATCCAATGTAAGTTGCACAAGCACCTATTATTGCACCTGTATAACCTTCAGGTCCTTCAACTACGCCTGTATTTATGCAATTTTCTACTATGCCATCCTGAAAATGTCCCGCAATACCACCTATATTATCAATATTTCCTTTAACAAAACCACAATTTATGCAATTTGTTATTGACGTATTAGTATACACCGTTCCTGTAATTCCACCTACATATGAATCACCACTAACACTTCCTAAATTCATACATTGTGTTATTTCATTGTTAAAAGATTCCCCTGCAATACCACCCGCATTATGTTTTCCATTAATATTTCCAACATTTATACAATTTGTTATCGTTGTCTGAAGCGAGTTTCCTACAATTCCGCCTGTATATTGGAATCCTGTAATATCCGCTAAATTTATGCAATTTGTTATTGACGTATTAGTATATGCAACTCCTACAATTCCCGCTACACTAAAAGTACCACTAACATATCCATTTACAATAACATTTTTAATAACAGCATTAAGAGTAGTTCCGAACAAACCCAAACTAACTTTTGTTTCACTTATTGCTAAAGTAATAGTATAATCCTGCCCATCAAAAATGCCATTAAAATTAGTAATAACACTTCTAACACTATCAGGAATATTATTCGTTACTTTAAAATATTTGCCTACACTCCAATTAGGAGTATTATATACACTATCGGCGAGTGCTACAAGGTGTTCTGTTTCGTAGAGTTCATAAGCAGTTGCTTCAGAATATCCATCGCCGCCGCCGAAGGGACCAGTTTGTGCATTTGCTATTTGCATTGCTAAAATAAGAGTAAGTAAGATTAAATGTTTTTTCATAATTGTAAATTATTTAATTTTAATATGCAAAGATAAGGAATAATTTGTTAGGAAAATTATATTTTTTATTTTAATTAAAAAAAGTGTATTTTTGTGGTGAAATTGTGAGTTTATAAATTTTCTCAAATTTTTACCTATTTGTAACAGTATGGCTTCGGTTATGCTGTTTTTTATTTTACATAAAAAAGTTATTTTTGTAGAAGTATTTATGTAATATAAATTATGACAGAAACAACAAAAAATAAGGCAAAGCAATATATTTACATCGTTCAAGATAAAAACAGAACTATGTGTCAAATAGGCAAAACTAATGATTTAGAAAGTCGATTGGGTGAATATAACAGTAATTCGGAAGGGAATCTTTACAGTTATTTATTTGTTTGCCAAGTGGCAAATATGGTAGTGGTAGAATATGATATTAAAGAAGAATATAATATTTATAGTGTGGAACAAAAGAAAGAAGTATTTTTTTTCAATGAGTATTTGTTTGAAGTGTATGTTAATTTCATTAAAGACCATAAGTTCTATATAAAAAAAATATTTATTGAGCCGACATCCTCATCCGAGCAAACAATAAAATCAGTAAGAAAAACCGAATCTTTAGAAGAACGTGGTATGACTTACAGAGAAGTAATGCAAAAAGCACGAAATGATGACGATGACGAGTTTTATACACAATACGAAGATGTTGAAAAAGAACTTTCAATGTATCCTAAAAGCATTTGGAAAAATAAAGTTGTTTATTGCAATTGCGATGACCCCACAAATGTTAGTAATCCCCAAGTATCTGCATTTGCATCATATTTTTTGCTTAAATTTGATGAACTTAAATTGAAAAAATTGATATGCACACATTATGACCCAAAAACAAATTGGTCTAATAAGGGTTCAAATGCATATATTTTCGATAGAAATGGCTATACCGAAACTGATTTTAGTGAAGAATCTTCGTCTGTTTATACGGGGAGTTTTGATGACCCAATATCGCTTAAAATACTTAATGAAGACGCAGATATAGTATGCACCAATCCTCCTTTTTCAAGAGCAATAGATTATTGGCGAACTGTTATCCAAAGTGGCAAGCAATTTATAATTATTTCTAATGTCACCAATCCTATAACTACTGCTTTTATACCATATTTCAAAGACAAAAAAGTATGGGCAGGATATAACGAAGTAGATTGGTTTAAGGGTACTGATGGCAAATTGAAAAGAGCAGCAGGACATTGGTATACGAATATTCCAATAAAAAACAGACCTAAATACAAGAACTTAAAAATAATTCCATTAGAAAAAATACCCGAAAGTTTTAAGCAATATGATGATTCAAAAACATTATTAGTTGCCAACAATTATATTCCAAGCGATTATAAAGAACCGTTTGCTGTGTCTACCCGTCCAATACTAAATGGCATATTAGAAAAAGGATATAAAATTATACAAGAAAAAACATATGCTCCGTATATAGATGGAAAATGCAAATTTGCAAGAGCACTCATACAAAAAACGTAAGGTAAGGTATTTGCTATCGGAAGAGTTGTGGCAAAGATTAGCAAAACAGAATTTCTATTTTCAGCAACAATTTCTAAACGAACTTTTTGCAACTTGTAAAAATTTGTTAGATGAGGTTGGAAATGAAATTAAACATCAAAAAGATTTAGAAAGAAAACGATGGGGAATGTAACTGCAATGAAAATTGAAATCAAGAAAAAACATCGTTTTCAGGTTTATATTTGCAATTATTGTGCAAAAAACAGCATGAAATCAAGAAAAACATCGTTTTCATTCTTTTTTTGTTTATTTTTTTTGTGTAGTGTTATTTAAGTTTTTTAATACATTGTGAAAACTTTTCATCTTTTCTTAATTCGGATTTTATTAATGACAAATCTGCAGTAACTTTTAATTTAAGTTTCGACATAAATTACTCATAAAAAAATACAAATATTAGAAAATAAAATGTAAATGTTTAAAAGACTTTATATAATAACATCTTATGTATCAATGCGGAACAGCAACCCTTATAGGTCAAATTGTGGTCGCCGATAAATTGGCTACCGCAATCTTTACATAAATAATTTTGTTTTTGGCTAATTTTATGACCATTTTTTACTATATTTGCACTCCGGCAACGAGGACAAGTTAGTTCTATTGTTATTTTCATAACTACAAATATAACACACTTTCCTATAATAACCATATATTTATAATATTTACAACATCATACTTTTTAAAGCACCACCAAATATATTACAAAAAAACCTTATTTTTGTAATATAATTTTTATTTTCTATTATGAAAAAAACATTCTTTATTGCAATTATTTCAGTTTTATTTTCTGCTAATGTTTTTGCAGGAAATTATAATAAACTAACCTTTGATACTTATGTATTCCTTAAAATGCACGAAAAAACTGGTATCGCAAATCTAAAAAAATCAAATGATTACTTTTTGCAATCAAAAAATGGAATAGAATATACTAAACTTTATATAAAAGTTAATGAAAATTATTCTAAATCACAAGTTGAAAATCTTGGTTGCAAAGAATTAGTGAAAACCAAAAGTGTTGCTCTGCTTTCTGCTCCGATAAATCAAATAGAGCAGTTGTCGGCATTAGATTTTGTTGAACTTATAGAAATAGCAAAGCAACCGAAACCATTTTTAGATAAGGCGTTGCCGTCTTCTAATGTGGATAAAGTGCATCAAGGAATAGACCTTCAACGTTCTTATTTCGGCGAAGGTGTAATTGTTGGAATTGTTGATTGGGGCTTTGATTTTACACATCCAATGTTTTCAGATGAGAATGGAAATAGCAGAGTAAAACGGGCTTGGCTAACGGGTGATAATACTGGCTTATATCATCCTGAAAACTTTGATTATGGCACACTTTATACTAATTCAGATTACATAAAAGATAGTTTAAAATGTAGTAGTATAGCAGCAGGAGGACATGGAACCCATGTTCTCGGTATTGCTACAGGAACAAAAATTGAATGCAAAAAAAAAACATATATTCTGGTGTTGCAAATAAATCAGATATTGCAGTAGTAGAATTAGATGGAAATCCATCAGAAATAGAGACAGGAACAGAATTGCCAACTGTTCTTGAATCTTTGAAATACCTCTTTTCATATTCTGATTCCGTAAATAAACCGATTGTAGTTAATTTAAGTTTAGGAGAAGGCAACTTTATAAATCATGCTTGTGATGGTGAAAGTATAATTGATTTAGCAATAAATGAACTTATTGATGAAAATCCAAGCGGGAAGATTGTCGTTGCAGCAGCAGGAAACTTGGGATTGAACGAAATGCATTTTGAAGCAAATATTGATTACAATGATTCTGCAAATATTCGTTCTACATTTACTTCAACATACAATTTTTCTATTTGGGGTGAAGCAAATACAGATTTTGGTATAGATTTTTATATAAGAACAAATGAAACAGATACTTTTTTTCTAATAAGTGCTAATACTAATGAAGATAAATTGTTAGATACCCAAATTATATTAAATATAGATGATAAAGAAATAAATTATGATATTATTTTAAAAAGTTCTAACAAACATATTACAAATAATAGACCTAATTTACATTTTAAAATATATAATGAAGAAAAATTGCAGATTGATTTTACAATTTTTTCTTATCAAAATACTACAATTCATGGCTGGAATAATGATCGCAATAAATTATATTTTTATTCTGACAATGTGAAAAATAATTCTGACTATACAATTTCCTGTCCTGCGACTGCCGAAAATGTTATCTCTGTAGTGGGATATTTTAAAGTGTATGATGAAAATTTTCAAGAACAAGATGCTACTGTTTTTAGTTCAAAAGGACCTTTAACAAGTGGTAAAATTAAACCTGATATTACAGCAACTGGTAACATACTTTCTGCTTTAAATGGATTTATAACAGTGGGAGCAATACCAGTATATGATGAAACTACTGATGGCAAACACAAGTTTGGTTATGCTTCTGGCACTTCTATGTCTTCGCCGATGGTAGCAGGAATTGTTGCACTTATGCTTGAAAAGAAGCCCGATTTAACGCAAAAAGAAGCAAAAGAAATTATTAGAATAACCGCAATTAACGACCAATGGACAGGAAATGCAAAAGATAATAAAAGTCCCATTTGGGGTTGGGGCAAAATTAACGCACAAGCAATAATGAAGTATTTAGAAGAAACAAATATAAATGAAGAACTAAATA